>TARA_R110000787_G_scaffold59922_10_pt1 | contig 29629 bp, 15 predicted proteins | sample TARA_R110000787 | Tara Oceans TARA_R110000787 (sample SAMEA4397920) | marine metagenome | biome: Polar Biome; feature: [DCM] deep chlorophyll maximum layer (ENVO:01000326); material: water (ENVO:00002006), including particulate matter (ENVO:01000060) such as... | depth 35 m | reverse complement strand
ACACCTTCTCTTCGTTTTCCTGAATTTAATTCATCAATATCTATTACATCTGAAGTCATAGACATCATTAGCGTAAACAAACTCCCAATTCCAAAAGAGAAAAAAGGCAATGCAAATAAAAACATATATGGTTTACCAGGAATAAATAAGAACCAAAGCATCACATATCCTAAAACAGAAATGCCTTGTGAAACCAAAAAGGCTTTCTTTTTTCCCATAGTTTTAGACATCCTAGTTACAATAGGTATTACCAAAAAAGTGGTTGCTAAAGCACCAACACTGCCTAATAGTGTAGGCCAAAGACCTGCTGCTGCTGCATCACCATTAAATAAATAATAGACTACAATAAAAAATGAAAAACCAGCAACTACATTAAAAGCATTATATATTAAAAATGTTGAAAAACACAATTTTCTAAACTGTTCAATTTTGAAAGCTTCTTTAAAGTTTTCTATAATCTGTTTTAAACTTCCTCTAATTGTTTTTAATGTTAAAGGGGTCAAACTTTTATCATCTTTTGTTGACTTGCTTTTAATAAAAAAAGCAGGTACCATGGCTAAAATAGCAAAAATAACAGCAACCCAAATGCCTAAAGTTCTTGTTGTTTCAGTTGTGACTCCAAACCAACTATCATCATACATTACCACCCAAAACCAAGGAGCAATTACCCATGCCCATTGTCCTATCCATTGTGCTACAGCCATGATGTTTGTACGTTCATGAAAATCATCACTCATCTCATAGCCCATAGCTACGTAGGGTACAGAAAAAACAGTAAGTCCTAAATAAAATACGAGAGACCATGACAAGAAATATGTAAAATTATAACTTATACCATTTTCTATATATAATTGCCATAACAAAGCAAAAGAAATCCCCATCATAACAGCTCCTATAAGTACATACTGCCTACGTCTACCCCAAATAGACCTTGTGTTATCTGAAATAAACCCCATTAATGGATCTGTAAAAGCATCGAAAACACGGGGAAGAAAGAATAAAACACCCCACATCCAAGTAGGAAAGGCATAATCTTGAACTAAAACCACCATAAAAATAGCTAAAGCAGCTGGAAACATTTGATTGGAAAGCATTCCCAGACCAAAGGCTATTTTTTTTCCCATCGGGACCGTTTTCGAGGAATTTTTATAATTCATAATTATTGAATTTTAGTTGGTATCATAATAGTCTGAATAGCTTGACCACTTATAGTGATCTCTATAGTTTTTTCTTCATGAGATAGTGTAAAATTTTTAGCTGTAATCCCTTCATTGAAAAGCACAATTGCAATGGATCCATCAGGATTTTGAGCTGCACTTACCATCAAGTTTTTATCTGAATTTTCAACGCCAATTATTTTTGCTCCAGGTCGCATATATTTACTAAAATGAACCATGGTATAGTATAATGGTGTAAAGTAAACCTCATCATTGTCTGGATCGACAATTATTGGTGCCACACACCAATTCTTGAACCAGTTTGGTCCGCCTTGTTTATCTAGGACCATGTTCCAGTCTACCCAACCGTCTACCCAATTATTCAAACAGCCTATAATATCTCTAGCATAACGATTAACAGGTGCATATTTAGGATGTAAATATTTATCATCTTCAGCTGCCCAATCCCAGCCCCAATCTGTTGCTTCTTTTGACCAATACCATTTATCGTCTTTCCATTTAGGAACTTCTGAATCGACACACCCTTCTGTTTCAATTAAATATTTATCTGGCGCTTTATGATGTGCATATTGCAAATCTTCAGGGAAAAAATCATAAGTACTTTCATACCAGTGAATGGCGGTTCCATCATAATATTTAGAGGATGCCTCATCTTTATACATCACATCAACCCATTCTTTTATTCCAGCTCGATTTTGATCATATCCTAAAATTATTTTATCTCCTTTTCCATCGGCTTCCAATTTTGGACCTAAATGATTCTGTACAAAATCGGTCATTTCTTCTGGTGAAAAATGCATACTCTCCCAGTTATTTCCATTGCCGTGAGGTTCATTCTCTACAGTAAAACCCCAAATATCGATACCTTCTGCTTGATAGGCATCTACATATTTTGAGAAAAATAATGCCCAAGTATCATAGTACTTTGGTAATAATTTTCCACCTACCCAATTATTATTATCTTTCATCCAAGGCGCTGCTGTCCATGGCGAAGCAAAAATTTTAAATCCGTCTTCAGAAACTGCCATAGCATCTTTAATCATAGGAATTAAATCGTCCCGATCTTCTTCAATAGTAAAATGTTCCAGATTCACATCCTCTTTAACTGGTGTGTATGAGTAGTTGCTTAAAGAAAAATCACAAGAATTCATGTGTGTTCGTGTCAACGAATAGTTTGCTCCTTCTTTACTGAAATACGCTTTTAAAATTTTATCTCGATTTTCTTTACTCAATCGATTTAATAAATACGCTGAAGATTCCGTAAAAGCGCCACCAAAACCTGTAATAGTCTGATACTCTTTATTAGGGAGAATCTTAATGGTCTCCAATGAATCTGATGGCTGAAATTCGTTTATTTTTGTTAACTTATTTCCGCTTGCGGAAGTTTCAAAAACTTCAACTTCTAATTGCTCTTGTTTCTCATTACAACTTACCATAATTACTAAAAAAAGAAAACAGAATAAATTATTTACAGCTTTCATATTATTTAAATTTTAATGGACATCATTACCTATGTGCCATTATTTCGTTTTCTGTTGGTGGTACTTCAACTTTTTCCATCAATGCATCTATATCGCCTTCAAGTGTTTTTATTATTGGGTTTCCATTTCTTGTTAAACCATCAAAAACACCTGCATCTACTAAACTCCAAAGTGCGTATTTTGCTTGTCCTTTAATTCTAAATAATCCAAAATGATTTTCAGAACCTTCAGGGTTATGTGCATCTTTCCACTGTTCATTAAATGCTTCAAAATAAAAGCAAGAAAGACCCGATTTATTTGTCCAATCGCGCATAAGTTTATAGTATAGTGCTTGTTTAAATTCATCAGATGCTCTAGTTCCTTCATGCCCAAAAAGCTCATTTGAATAACTAGACCAACCGGTTTCTCCAATATGAATAGGTTTATTAATACCTAATCTCTTTACATAACTAGCTACACTATCGTATTGTGAAATTGCATAATCCCGAGCCCTAAGCATCACCTTGTTTATCTTTTCTTTTTTTGATAAGTCATATTCAGATTCTTTAACACCCCAAAAAATTGGATTATAATGCGTGTCATGCATAGGATACGTATGCATAGAGATATAGTCTACTGCTTTTATCAACTTTTCTAAATCTTCAACATGGTATTCAGATCCACCACCTCCCCAAGAGGCAAAATTATCTGAACTTGTAATCCAGAGACCTTTTGGAAGTTTTCCGATTTTCTTTAATTCTTGTAAATGATTAACCCATTTTAAAATTACATTCGGTTGCACATAATAAGCTTCAGCCCATTTTACCATAGCTTCATTTCCAACTGCAATTACCTTTACGATATCAGGATACTGATTAACTAAAGACACCGCTCTATCTATTTCACCTTCGTTATTTGGACTTTCAACATTATGATTCACTGGTTGATCTGTCCATGCATTTAGACAATCAATCCAAGCACCTAGCATGACATACATTTCAAAATTAGGATTTTCAGCCTTCAACTCCGAAATAGCCTCAAGCAAGTTCGGTGCATGTTTTAATTGCACATTATAGGTGCGCAAAATTTTTATTCCCATTGCAGATAATATTTTCATATCATCCTTTATTTCCTTGATAGTTGGTTGACTATCCCTAGATTTTTTACGGTAACCACCATAAGACATTGCTAAATACTTTGGATTGCCTAAAATATCTTTTGCGGTTATATTCTTTTGTTCTTTCACAAGATTATTATTAATCTTTTTATTGGTTGAATCAACACACGAGAACATACATAACCCGATACATAGAAAAATAACATGTATTTGGATTGTTTTCATGCGTACTCTTTTTTATTTATTAAGCGATACAATAACTCTATTAATAGTACCCGTTCTTTTAAATACTGATCTACTCGTTTCTAAATCGAGTTGTAAAACGTTAAAATCTTTTGTGGTATTATCATTATAAATGACTTGCGTACCAATATTCCCATTAAGTTTGTAAATAATTGGAATTTGACAATAGGTAAAACACATAGAACCTTTTTCTAATTGAATTTTTTTTAAATCTTTATGGAGATCTGTATACGTGAATTCTCTCGCGGCATCTAAAAACTCTTCTCGTCTTAATAATCTCGGATTAAATAGTACGTTTCCATTTTCGACAAACACACCTAGCTCCCCAAAACGGCACAAAATATCTTCTTTTACCTGTCCTGTCATTCCTGGTTGTTGCGCTCCTTTACCTGCAGGTGTATGCGAATATGGATCTGTTGGAAAAGCACCATATAGTTTAGGTGATTTGTGAACGCCTATACCTTCATTTATTTCATAATAATGATCTAATAATCCGCCAATAATAACTTCGCTTTCATTATTCTTAACTGCTAATAAGCACGTTTCTTGAACGGCTAATAACAATTTTGAAACCATGTGCCAATAAATTGAACCAAGGCCTTCATAGCCGAAAAAGGTTCCTGAACGACCTGTAAAGGCTTTGTGGTTGAATATCTCTTCAAAAGTATTTAAGAGTGCTTTCTTATTTTTATTTGCAACACTATGATACTTTTCCGGCAGATTAGCTAAGGCCTGTTTTAAGCAATCGGCATTATTAAAACTTCCATTAAAATGATAATGCCCTGTTACATCTTTTTCGATTATTTGGTTGTTACCATCTTGCAACAATTGCTGTAATAATTCAGAGTTTTCAACGGCCTGACTTGGTACATTGTTTTTCTCAACAAAACGTGACAATTCTTTATCTGGATAAAGCAAGTAACTATACTGGTCTGTTCTGAATAATGCACTGGCCTTTAAAGCGTTCAATACTTCTAATGATTTTTCACCTGAAATATAACCCGAACTTAAAACAGCTACTTGACCTTCTAGCATTTCTGATAAATACGTGATCGAAATTTCAGAATCACTTGTAACCGTCATTAAATTGTACGCATGATATAACTTATCTTCACGTTCATTAGCTCGAATAGAATGCTCTAAATATGCTCTTGAAATTTGAAGAAACGCTACTAAATCAGATTTAGAAATAACACCTTTATCACTAGTAAATCCGTGTTCGTAAATTTTTGTTCTGTAATCGCTTCCAGCTTGACCTAAATCATCTAAAACAGATTTTCTGTCTTTATCTGATATCTTTCCTTTTAATATTTCTTGATGGTCATGGAATGCTTTTAATACCTTTTCAAAGAATATGGATAATTCTATAGAAATTTCAGAAGTGTCATCCGTCATAGTACCAACGGCCTTTTCAAAGAAATTCAAAAAACGTCTTAAATAATATAAGGTTACCATAGACACCCCATTACCAACAAGTGCATTGTTAGCATCATTCCATTCTGGTCGCTGTGTATTAAGCCATATACCACCTTCTGGAATAAAGTTGGATAATTTAGCTAAAACTGTAGCTAATAATTTTTCTATAAGGTTCACTTTGTGAATAAAGTAATTTTCATCTCTCAATAATGTGCCATCTGCTCCAAGCTCTATTCGCTTTTGATGAATTCTAGCATCTAATTCATCATCAAAATCAATAGTGTCTTTAGGATTGTCTAATAAATCCTGGTACGGTTTGATTTTATATGGAACATTAGCATAAACAAATATTTCCTGATTGAAATAGCTAGCTAATTTATTAGGATAATGACTTTCAATAATTTCTAAAAACTTGAGCAAATAAATTATTTGATGGTCTCCCCAATAACCTATGTAGGACCAAGGATCATCTGGCTCAATGGTTTCCCAATCGAATCCATCTTTAGTGACCCGATATGGATTATAACCATCAAAAGTGGTTGCATTCAGAAACTTATGAATCATACTTTCAATAAATTCAGGATACGAATGTGCTAAAGCCTCCCAGTTCTGAAAAATATCGCGCCAGTTACCTTCGTAATCTAAAATTTTAGAGCCATCTATTTCACTTCTGGTATTAATAGAAAACTTATTCCAAGGACGACTTGGATCTCCATGTCGTCTACTAAATTTTAATGGTAAATATTCAAAACATAAACGCTTGAAATTTTTGTCATCATCTTTTTCTGCTATACTTTTAATAAAATCTAAATCAAAACATTCTGGTAATTCAGCTAATAATGCTTCCTTTTTCTTGAATACTTTTTTGTTAGCATTACCAATATATTTTACAAAATCACGCTTTTCAATTTGATAGTTATTATCAAATATCCCCCCTCGCATGATATTGAATAGGGTATTTGAAAAATGACGTGTATTGCGGAGTTTGTTATTGCTAATTTGCATAGCATCTGAAGCTCCGGCTAATTCTAATAAGCGTTTCGTACCGTATTCAATATCTTTTTGAATCTGGTTTATTAAGTTAGAATTAGTTTTAATTTCCTCTGAAATATGAATGACATCGCTTATACTTTGATTCAAATTAGCGACAAACATCCACTCCTGTTTCTCTTGAGACGCTAATTCTAAGTCTGAACAAATAAAATAGGCTCCCTTTTCAGCTTTAATATCAGTTTCTTGATAAATGGGCTTTCCAGTTCTGAAATTTTCAAGCTGTAAGGACGACACCAAATATTTTGGATTATTCATACCAAGCGACCAAACCAAAGTTGATTTCAGTGCTTCGCTTGGTTCTGCTTTATCCACAATTATGGAACTTAAAGCAAATATGCCAATTCCAGTATCTGATTGCAACTCATTTTTTTTATAAGCATCGACCAAATTACTATAACCGTTTTGCAAATCTGCACCAACACCATAAGGAACAATATTTTGTAAACCATCTAACACGGTTACATGAATATTTGAGTCGCTGGTATTCACTAACGTTGATTTTTTTACAAAACCAAAGCGGTTACTTGAATTCCATTGGTATCTAAACGTTAAACCTAAATCTTCATTTACCTCTTCAAAAATGATTTTATTACCATATTTATTTTTATAGAGATTTCTTTTGATGCTATAAACCCCTTGATACTTATTTGAAAAAGGCTCCCATAAAAACGATTTATCATTTCTATGAACATGAAGTATTGTTTTACTTCCGGTTGTCTCTGTAGATTCAGTTATTTTATCATCTGTGTAATAAGGGAAAAGGGCATTTTCGGCATCCTTTCTACCAGCAGACAATCCTCCATTACTGGAAATAAACATCCAGTGATTGGAGTTGCTTACGAGGCTCATAAAAAATGGCCGCATAATGCTGCTATTTGAAATCTTATAATATACTTCGTTATCAAAGTGAATTAACTCCCCTTTAATTTCGTTCTCATTAAACGAAGCTTGATGATTACCTATGTATATTGATGTTTTACTCATTCTATTTAATAACTCCCAAAATAAATTTTCAGGGAGAGCGATTTAATATGTTTAATTTTATTTGAAAAAGGTCGAGTTAAGTACCCGACCTTTTTCAAGTAAATTATGATCTATTTTTTGTGTTTTTATTGATATACTCTTACATAATCTATCAACATAGTTTGAGGGAAAACCGTATCGGCATTTGGTGATCCTACAAAATTACCTCCTACTGCTACATTCATAATAATATAAAATGGCTGATCAAACACCCATTCTCCTGGGACATCTGCTGGTGTTATTTGGTTGTATAACACATCATCTATATAAAAATTTACATAACCTTCTCCCCACTCAATTCCATAAATGTGAAAACTAGTATCAACGCGATCAGTTACTAAATCATAATTCTTACCAATGAAATTACTTCCAGAGTGCCCTGGACCATGCAAAGCTCCACTTATTATTGTAGGTTCTTGCCCACGATTTTCCATAATGTCTATCTCACCACAATTAGGCCAACTGACCTCATCAATATTTGATCCGAGTAACCAAAATGCTGGCCACATTCCTTGTCCCCAAGGTAATTGCATACGCGCTTCAAAACGACCATATTTTTGTTCATATTTCCCTTTAGTTGTTATTCTCGAAGATGTATAGGCAGAACCTTCAAAGGATTCTTGTATTGCAGTTATTTTCAACATCCCATCTTCAACAATAATATTTTCTGGACGATCTGTATAATATTGCAATTCTTGATTTCCCCAACCATCGTTTCCTGGACCTTTACCAATGTCATAATTCCATAATGTACTATCGGGAGCGCCATCAACATTAAACTCATCCTGTATGATTAGTTGGTTCAGATTAGTAACAGTTTGAGTATCATCATTAGAGCAACTAAATAAAGTGAAAAACGAGATACTTAATATAAAGTACTTGAACACTCTTTTATTTATTTTAAATTGATTCATTATATTTATGTTTTATATTTTCAATATTAATCTCTTAATTATAGAAGTATAGATTATCTACAAAAAGGGTTCCTGCTGGATCATTTACAAATATTATTTGAGCTAGATGCTCTGTACTGGCAAGCCCAATAAAATCTGATAATGGAATGTCGTAAGCAACCCATTCACCCGTTACAGTTGGGCCAAAATTTATTTCATACTCTGTATCGTCACCGCCATCAAACATTCCATCAGGTCCAAAATCAACAATTTTTATTTTAAACTCATTAGCATCTGGAGACCATATATCCAAATGCAAAGTTGTTGTTGCTGAAGCATCAATAATATTAGCGCCTAGGAACTCAAGACCTGTAAAATTTAAATTTGTGTATTTTAAAACGTCATTAGAAGCAATTGTTTCTATTGATAAAATAGAACCGCTATTAAAGTTATTTAGACCGTCATTTCCTATGTCTGTATATGCATCACTATATACTGAAATTACATTATTAGCAGTTTCATCTTCAGTAGGGGCTTCAGGAGCATCAGTTGGTGTTATAGCTTCATCATAATAATATATATTGTCTACAAAAATGTTAGAAATTGTAGGAATATTAGCGCTATTATTAGAAATAAAGAATAATAGTCCTATCGCATCTCGTTCAGTTAAACCTCCAAAGCTCGACAAAGGAATATCCAAGCTAACCCACTCATTAGATAATAGTTGTGCGTCATTTATTATGATAGAACCAGAAATTTCATTAGAAGTCTGCACTCCATTTAAAAGTTGAAGTGTTAACAGATCTCCAGCGTCTATAGCTTCTTGTACATTAATATCTAAATGAAGATGTGTCATTCCTGAAGCATTTATAGGCGCTACATTTAAAAATGTACCAATACCAACAAAGTTTAATTCTGTATAACTAATAACATTATCCCCATTAATGAAAATATCATTTTGACCTTGTGTTGTTTGTCCGTCACTATTAAAATAACCGTTATAATAATCTACAGGAACATTTGTATAGGCATCACTAAAAACAGAGATTACCGTACTCGGATCTCTTGTTGGAATGGGTGCAGGATTATATTCTCCTAATACAGTTATACCTAGCGAACCTAACGCTTCAACGCCAGCTATAGATGCTGTTAAAACTGCTTGACCAACACTAAGAGCACTAAAAGCTCCTGAATTTTCATCTATACTTACAACGCCTGGGTTTGAAGATGTCCATTTAAAATAACTTGGCGCTGGTCTTACCGTTACATCTTCGCCAGACCCCAAATTAAATGTTTGACTAACGGAATCCCCTAAATCTCCTCCAGCACCTACAAAAGACTGTAGTATTACATCTTCACCATTATAAATCGCTGGTCTAGATTGTGCAACTGTACCCAATTTTTCAAATTGTAGTTCGTCTATCCAAAAACTCCACCCAGAGCCATCTTCAATATCGGGACCTTCAGCATACCAAAACATACCAGATTCCGCTGTTAGTTTAGCCGCATCTGGAATTGGTATTGTATATTTTCTCCAATTTGTTGTTATTTGTAAAGGTTCTTGAAGCTGATTTTTATATTTATCTTCTATAAAATCTATTCCAAAACCAATTTCATTAATGGTCCTTCCTTCTGTACCTTTTGCCCAAAATGTCAAGGCATCGTAACCTGATAAATCTCGTGGGGAATCTACTGGAAAAGTAGCACCAGAATAAGCTCCATTTGGATCTCCTACATTAGGGACATCAAAGCGCATGGATGAGGTGCCAGCATATTTTGTATCTGTATCTACACTAAAGGCTTCTAAATAAGAACCTGCAAAAGGATAATAATTTAACCCTGCGGTAAAACCATCAATATAAATCTCCCCATTTGTAGAAAAACCTGCTAAAGTTGCATCGTCAGATAACTCTCTTTCACAGCTCAGAAATGTCGTCATAGCGATTGCTATAAGCAATACTATTTTATAATAACTAAATTTTCTTGTTTTCATTTTCTTAATTTTTTATTTTCCTACGTTAATATGGATGTATGTTCGAACTTCCCATTCATTTCCATCAGGAAACCCGACAGGACTTATAATTGGTCCAGGTGCAAACTCTTCAGATACATTTGGCAAATATCTATTTGAGTATTGATTAAGAGATCTCCAGGTACCCCGAATTCCAATTTGAGTATTTGGTAATATATACCAGTCTGGTTTACCCAGAGTTGTTGATAAATCTAGCATGAGTTGTACCGGATAGGTTATGTTAAAATCACGATGATAATCATAAGGTCCCCAGTCATTGATTTTAACTGAATGCACTATTTTTATTTTTTTATAAATAAGACGAATATCTCCACCATAGCGTTCAATTAACCTTGGATCGCTACCATTTGCTTGACCATTACCAAAGTAAATATTCGCAACAAGACCAAAATCTTGATTAAGTTTTGAAACTACTCTCGTGTTTGATTCCCACAAATTTTGTGCTGGTGCTGCACCAGGAAAGGCAAAAGTAGTTCGCCCATCTGGTAAAATACCAATAGCTGCATCTTGAGAAGTTGGTAAATGACGATAAACAAAACCAGCACTAATAGCTAATTTAGCATCTTCAGCTCTGTCATTATCCCATTCATACATCCAAGTTCCAGGTGTTTGGTCATATGTTAATAATAATTCGCCACCTACTGTTTCTCTATTTGCTCTTACAGCAAATGGATCGTCTGTAATATTTCTTAATCTTCCTGTACCGCCTACATCACCAGGCATAGGATCAACCAATGGTTTTTGCCATAAAAAGTTTGGAGCTACTTGCAGATTTCCAAAAGAATAGGTGAAACCTGTTAAGAAGTTAGCTTGATTACCACTACCGGTGTCTTTAAGTCTCCAACCCGTGAATGTTTGTGTTTCGTCTGCGCCTCCATTAGCAACTAGCCCCATTACAGCTCCTTGCGCATACCAATTAAATACGCCTTTTTGATAAGTTATTTTAGCTTTTCCTCCCCAATTATCTTTTCCTGAAATCTCATCTTCATAAACCGTATAATTACCAGGTTCACCTACGGCTATTTGAAACTTACGCCCGTTTAATGGTTGTCCGCCCCAAATACCACCAAGCTCTACACCAACATTTCCAAATTCTCTTTTTACATAAAGAGTAGCTCTTCGTGTTTGTGGTAATGGCACAGCTATTGAGGAAACTGCCGCATTTGCATCATCAATATCATTGTGATAAATTGCGGCTACATCATACTTACCAAGTGTACGCTGATACTTTAAAAACACAGCTGGGTTAGCGCCCCACCATAATTGAGGACCAAATGCCGCTTTTAAACCCTTTAAAGATTTTTTAGCATCAATTTCGAAACCTGAAATTTCACCGTTATAGATATCTAAATTAGGTCCATAGTTGGCTTCCCGATAAAGACCAAAAAAGTCACCTTCGTAACCCCAATGATAATGACCTGTTCTGTAGAAACCTCTTAAATCAAAAGCCTTGGCATTCCATTCATATTCTGCACTGTATATTTTTACGCGTTCAATATCCGAGAGTTGCAGTTCACCTTCTTGAGTATCTATTGCTCGTGTTCTTGCTCTGTTTTCATAAAATATTTCATCTATTGGGTTTTCTGCGACATTTGCTACTACATTTACGTTTACATTGGCTCGCATATTAGAAGTCGGGTTTGCTTCTACACCAATATAAAAGGATTGCATGTGGTCAAAACCTTGTTCATCTGGAAAGACTAATTTATCTTCATCAGCTTGTTCTGGAGTGGTGGTTAATTTTCCTCCAGTATTGAATGTTGTAAATTCTGCTCTTAAATTACTAATTCCCAATTTTTGGGTACTTTCAGCGCCAAGGGCGGCTTTATCTCCTCTAGCTCTTAATACTGCATCCATTATCTGAATGTTATTAAAATAATTTTCAACAAACTCAGGTGTTACACCTTCATCATAAGGGTTTAATCTATGAGCTTCTTTTAAAGCATAATAGGCGGCTCTTGGGTAAAGCTCATACAAGCCTCTTTCACTTGTTGGTCCTTTAGCACAAATTCCAAACCATTCTTCATTCATGTTATCATCACCCGGCACTAAATCATGAGGATAACCTCCATTGGCCCAAGATGCATTACTATCATGAAGATCTGCATTTTTTCTATCATCGAAACCATATTTCCACCAACCATCACTAAATTGAAATGTAAACCCTCCTATCGAGTTTTCCGTTAAACCGAGACCGGCTGAATTCTTATAAATTTCTTCCCAATTACCCAACATATAATAGGCTTGAGCTTTTTGGTCTTCCTTTTTATCAATTTCATTAAAGGCATCAGCTCCAAATTCAGTAAACATGAGTGGCATATCTAATTTTTCTTTTACAACATCAAAAATATCTGTAAAAGAAACACCTCTATAAACATTTGATCCATAAACATCAAAGTCTTTACATTCTTCTGCCACAATATCAATAAACAACACGTCTCCATTACAAAGCGCTACAGGATGAGAAGAATCAGCAGCCTTTAATCTTTTTGCCGCCTCATTCATAAGCTTATACATTGGTCTTCCTCTTTTTTCACCAATAAACTCCTTTTGTTTTTCATCGTCAGGAAACTCTTCAGTTTCAGCACCTTGCCAAAACAATCCATAATTATTTTCATTCCCTAAAAGATACATTAGTAGTCCTGGAGTATTCTTGTATTCGATAACTAACTTATCGATTTCCGCTAATAAATACTCTTGTGTTTTTGGGTCATCATATAGCGTTATAGGAGTCCAAACACCATCTAATGTTAATCCATAACGTCCAAATGGATCGTTTAACATAGTATAGATGCCATAATTCTCATATATATATTGAATCCATCTAGCAGGAACTCCAGTATATTGACGAACTACATTAACACCCATATTTTTTAATAGAGACATTTCCGTGTCAAGTCCAGCTTTAATAATATCGTCCGACTTTTTCCAAAAATTTGCATTGACAGTATTTGTACCGATGGGTATATAATCCCAGTTCATACCGTTAATAAAAAAATCCTCCCCATTTACTTGAAGTTTCATTCCTGATGCGTCTTTTATAACAGACACATTATTTTGTTGTGAAAACAGAACACTTGTAAATAAGAAAAGAAAAATTCTCAAAAAGTTGTTTCTCATAATTTTGAAATTTAAAGTTGATCTTGCTATTTTTAAAACTTGATTTGAACTAGTTTTAGTTGATACGATAGCTGTATCGTTAAATATAATACTAGAAAATGTGAATTTTACAATTTTAACCGCAATAAAAAACATACACTTCAAAAAAAAATGATTTATTTAAAGAGATAGCACTGTATCTATTGGAAACAAGTCTATTCTTAACCTAAATAGAATTGTTGCTTTTAATACAAATTATCAATAATAAGCTATTGTTGTGGTATTGTATAGGTGAGAAATTAAATCGTTACAATTTCTATAGTTCAAGTATGTAGTTTGTTAGACCAGTATCATGCAGTAAATCCATTTTTTTTCGTAAACGATATCTCTTTACTTCAACACTTCTTACCGAAATATTAAGCAAAGGCGCTATTTCTTTTGAAGATAAATTGAGCCTTAAAAATGCACATAATTTTAAATCTTTAGGAGTGAGTGAGGGATGCTTGGATTTAACTTTCTTTAAAAAATCTTTATCCGCATTGTTAAATGCTTCTTCAAATAATTTCCAGTCATTCGTATTATTAATGTTCTTGTCTATAATTTTTATAATATCTTTTAAACTATTGTCAGAATTATTCTTTTTAAGTTCATCTTTAATATTGCCTAAAAACTCATTCTTCTTTATCAAGCTCATTGTAGATATTGCTAATTCCCTATTCTTGCTTTCTATATTCTGAAGTAAAGCATTATTTTCAAAATTCACTAATTGTTGTTTATTTTCAAGTTCCTTTAACTCTAAATCCTGCTTTGTTTGTCTTAATAATTGTTTTCGTTGCTTCTTATAATAAGCTCTATACACCAAATGAATTATTAGTATCATCAATAATCCACTAACCACATATAATAAGATAAAGATATCACTCAAATACCAGGCCTTTTCAATAGTAAAAGGATACTCAGCTATATTGCTTGTTTCTGCATTTCCTATTTGACCTCTTACTTTAAATGTATAGTCTCCGTAAGGCAAATTATTAAATAGATGAGAATAACTTGTAGACCAATCGCTCCAATTAGTATTATATCCTTCAATTTGATATTGATATCGTTTTTCTGAATACTTAAAATACTCTGGAATGCTATAGGATACATAAAGATTATTGGTTTTGTTCTTAAAGATACCTTTTTCACTTTTATTTACTCTTTTAAAATCCGAATCTAAATTACCGGCCTTTATGGTGTTAATTGAAATGAAATAATTTTTTGTTTTAAATTTTGATAGATCAATTATAGTATAGCCATTAGAGGTTCCTATCAGGTACTCATCATCAAACAAATGTGTTATATTTTCATAACCATTCATGCTATTAATTTGATTAACAGGTAAGGCTATTTTAATTAATTCTGGTGTATCACTTAAAGAGCCTGAATCTAAATAAGATAAATTGTTTTTAGTAAAACTCCAAAGTTTATTCGTTTGATCATCTATTAATTTTCCGGAAACATACTCTCTCTTATCATATAGTTGTGATAATATTGAGTCTTTGGTGAAGGTGTTTTGTTGTGAATTAAATTTATAAATACCCGTATTATTTGCATAATAAATATGTTTATTATATTTCAACAAACTTGAATTAAGGCCTTTGTCAAACTCAGCTTGCTTATCAATCTTTATGGCTTTCGTGAACGCATCATCAAATTGAATTTTAAAAACACCTTTATACTCGTGGTTTACAAATATGGTTTTCTCATCAAAAAACTCAAAGTATCTAGATGAAATATCAAACCCCTCTATGCTGTTTCTTAATACCCAACCAACGTCTTTTTTTTCCAAAACATTAAGACCATCATAATTACCTTGAAGAATTAAATTTGGTTTATTAGAAATTGACTTAACATCCCATGTACCTAAAACATTAGCAATACGTATGGCTTCATTATTCTTAATAATATAAGTTCCGTTATCATGACCACAAAATAATTCGCCATTTATTTCGGTCAAACTCCAGACCTGACCATTAGATCCAGTTACGAGTTTAAATTCGTCATTACTATTAACAGGTTTATAAAACAGCCCTTGATTAGTCCCTAAATAAATTTGTTCATCATAAATTTTAGAGTCATATACCGTTCCTAATTTTCCGGAAAAATCATAATAAATTTTGTAGGGCGAATAGTTATTAATAAAATCTAATCCGTTATCCAATCCTAACCATAAATTTTTATCTATGTCTTGAAAAATAGAAAGTACCGTATTATTTTGTAAGCCTTTTTGCTGATTAATATGATATTTGACATTCCCATTGGAATCCAACATAACTATGCCATTAGATATGGTTCCAATCAAAATATTTGAATCATTTAATTTATTAGCACTATAAATGGTCAAACCTGCTAATTCTTGATTAGCATTAATATTCCATTTACTTAATTCATTATTATTATAAAAGTAAAAGCCGTTTCTAGCCGTTAATAATAAAATGCCTGAATCATGATTAAACATATCAACAATACGAGAACTATTTATTCGCGGATCATTTATTACCTGAACGGCCAATCCGTTTTCTATCTTGAATACGCCTCTATCAACCTCTTGAAAATAAGCATCTTCATCAATAATATACATTTTAGTAATTGATGATTTTGATTGAATAATATTGAACGTATTTGTTTCTGTATCATAAACATAAATTCTATCTAAAGACTGGAATAAAACCCATTGTTTAATATTTACAATTTTCCAAAAATGCTCATCTTCAATTAAATTAAATACATCTTTTGAAAGCGAGTTGTAATTAAGCAGACCAAATTCATCTTTTGTCCAATAACCAAACTCCATATAACAGCCTGTATAAATTCTATCACCAACAACATGAACCGAGCGCATAATAGTTTGGTTGGGGGAGTCATACAACTGCCATTCCGCTCCATTATATTCTAAAAGACCTCTACTATTGGCCGCGTATATAAACTTATCTAACGATTGAGATATCGCCCAATTTTGATTATCAGCATCATACATTTCAGGAGTGAAATTCTCAATTGGAGGTAGTTCTTGAGCATAAATGTTACCAAACATTATAGCTATAATTAAAAAATATATTTGAAAAATACTTTTCATATAAATTAAATACTCTTAATGATACCTGCAATATACAAAGATTGTATGGTTAAAAATAATATGACAAAAAACCTATACATAATTAAATTTCATGATAACTTCATATCCTTTTTTAGAATAAAAACATTCAGCTATTAATTAATATGCTTTCAGTATTCAAAAACTAAGACTAAACTTTTGAAAGCCTAGCAATGAAAAAATACAGTTCGAATAGTATTGGAAAAATAGTTACAAATACTGTTATTAAAGCAAGAATTAAAAAAAAGTAATATCATATAAACGAAGACATCGTTTTGCTATCCACCTGTTGGAATCTAGTATTGATATAAGGGGTCTTTAATTGTTTTTAGGAGAAAGTTTACTAAAACAAAAAAAAAATACACCCGCGTTGCAAAAAGTAGTTTTAATCCTTTTAAAAATCCATTAGATTTGTATATATCCCTAGGTAGTAATTTATATCAAATCAAAATACAAGAATAAAGGTTTTAGAAAAAACATTTAAATGATGAACAAAAAAATATTAATGGAAGAGCCTAAAGTTTATAGGTTTTCTTTGATATAGACAGAAGAAAACCAGTTCAAATATTTAATAATATAATGAAAAAACAACCTTTCTGTAATGAAGAAAATAATAATCACAATATTTCTGCAAAAATAAAAGCAGTTGAAAATTCAGATTACAAATTAGAATTCAAAGTAATTAGATATGATACTGATATGATTAAGCACTTAAATAATATTAGATATTTACAACGGGCTGTTGAGTTAGTTCCTAAGGAAATTATTGATAATTATTATTTGTATTTTATAGAAGGTAGATTTATTGCAGAAGCGCAATATGTTCAAGCAATCGTTTCTTTGACTAAAAATGATACAAAAGATAAATCATTTATATACTCAATAAAAATTAAAGGAACTGATAAAGTTTTTACAATAACAAAGACAATTTGGAAGAAAATGAAAACATGAACAAACAACAAAGAATCAAGCTAAAACAAAAATTTCAATTAAGTATAGGTTAAATTTTTACAATCAGTTTCTTTAATCTCCGAGTTGTAACAATTGAACATTCACCAAGTAGTGATGATCTTTTCAATATACTATCAATTACAAATTCATTATAAGCGATTTGATCCTTTATAATAAAATGTTCTTCAAATTGCTTTGTCCTGTTGATCTACTTTTATAGACGCCTTTTAGTTTAGCAATCTCAATACCAACTATCTGAAAGTCTATTAATGTTTCATTTTTCCCTTTCTAAAATATTACCTAATACTCAGATACAATAAGTTTTAAAAATTAGATTAGGCTTGTTCTGAATCATAACGACCTATACTTATTATAAATAATGCATCTATTTTTAAAATTACGTGCAACTACTTATTGTATGAACATAAAGCTCCCTATATCTTTGCTGAAGTATAGTTAATTTATTAACGGCCCTTTTTTTTATGGGGATAGAAAAAAGCTTAAATTAATAAAACATTAGCTAATGTTAGGTTTGTTAAAATCGCTTCAATTATTATAATTGAAGCGATTTTTTTTATTAAAAACATTCAAATTTATTTTTCTAGAATTGTTACTTCTATGGTAGAGTCATTAAAAACTTTATGACTTTGTTTTTTAAAGTCCGTTTCTTTTGCTTCAAAGATATTGGGCACAAAAGTCTGTGGGTTTAAATCGATATAAGGAAACCACGTACTTTGTACTTGAATTTGTAGCTTATGCCCTTTTTTGATGGTATGATGAATATCCTGAAGCTTAATATCTACTGTTGTCTTTTCATTTTCAATAAAAGGTTCTGGTTTAGCAAAATCATTTCTATATCGTCCTCTCATAACTTCACTCCTGACCATCATATGATAATTCCCCATTTTTAAATATGCTTGAGTTTCTTCATAATCTGGAGCATCAGCAGGATAAACATCTATTACTTTAACTATCCAATCTGCATCAGTTCCTGTTGTTGCAACTTTTAGGCTAGCAAGTATATCTCCAGCTAAAGTTAAATCTTCTGTTAACACAGGGGTTTCAAAAACCAAAACATCAGGTCTTCGCGCTGCAAACCGTTGGTCATCGGTCATAAATTTACGAGGTGTAAAAACTAATTTAATATCCTCAGAATAAGGAACCGGTTTTTTTGGATCGCTTATAAATTCTTCAAAAGTGAAACTCTTTTCACCTCTTTCATTTAATCGTTGATTATTTTGCAGCCAATATGTTTTTTTGATAGCATTTTTTGGAGGCCATTCTAAATAGGATTTCCATTCCCGCAAACCTGTATCATACATATAAGCTTCAGCTAATTCGGAACTTTTGTCCTTTTTATTTTTTAAAAATTTATTAAAGAACTTCGTTTCAATATCTCTTTGAAAATGCAAAGAAATATCGTCACCAAAATATACGTTACCAATAGCTTGACGTTTTTTTGTTTTAGACCAATCTCCATGACTCCAAGGACCAAAAACAACGGTGTTGTAATTATTACTATTTTTTTCTATGGCTTTATAAGTTTCAAAAGGTCCGTATAAATCTTCTGCATCAAATAAACCACCTACCGTCATTACTGCAGGTTTAATATTTTTTAAATGTTGAATAATCCCTCTACTCTGCCAAAACTCATCATAATCTGGATGGTCTTTTAATTGCTGCCAAAACACATTGTCTTCATTAAAATATTCATCTAAATTAGAAAGAGGACCAACATCCAGGAAAAATTGATATTGATCTTTTGTATTCAATTCTGGAAATGGATACCAAGATTTTGTTACTGGCTTCGTTTTTTCATAACCAAAAACAGCGGTAGCTCTCCAATAGCTCAACAGATAAGCTCCATTATGATGAAAATCGTCAAAGTAAAAATCTCCAATACAAGCTTGAGGGGATACTGCTTTTAAAGCAGGGTGAGCATCTAATAAGGAATAAGTGGCATAAAAACCTGGATATGAAATACCCCAAGTTCCCACATTACCATTATTGTTTTCTACATTTTTGATTAACCATTCTATGGTATCATAAGTATCGCTGGCTTCATCTATCTGATTTCCTTTTTTATTAGGAATATAAGCTCGCATATTATCATAAACTCCTTCACTATTCCAACGTCCTCTTACATCTTGATATACAATGATATTTCCTTCTTTCATCAAGAATTCATTGGGACTCACTTTACTTCTATATTGATCGATTCCATAAGGACGGCAACCGTAAGGCGTTCGCTGTAAGAGAATTGGATATTTTTCGGTATTATTTTTTGGTGAGTAAACAACAGTATGTAGTTTAATGCCATCACGCATTTCAATAGTATACTCTTTTTTGTTATAGTTGTCTTTTACAAAAGTATCTTCTTGAGCATTTAGAACAAGAACAAAAAACATACAAACAACTGATAGCCAGTAATTTTTTATTGAAAAAACCATATGATTATTTAAAATTACCAATACCCTCAACCAACCATTCTTTATACTCTTCAATGTCTGGTGTGTATCCAATTGGAGCATTCAAATTCTCCTCTTCTAAGCTCATTAATACATAATATGGTTGCGCATTGGCTTGGTAATTTTTTATTTGGAAATCACTCCATTTATTACCTATAGATTTAATGCGTTTTCCTGTTGTCTCACTAGTGTATTGTTCGCTCTCAGGTAACATACGTTTGTCATCTACATATAAAGAAATCAATACAATATCCCTATTTAAGATTCCTAAAACATGTGGATTTGCCCAAACTCTTTCTTCCATTTTTCTACAGTTTACACATGCATATCCTGTAAAATCTATGAGTACTGGTTTATTCATTTTTTTAGCATACGCTAAACCAGTTTCATAATCATTAAAAGCAATAATGTCATGAGGTCCTAATTCAGACCCATTTGGCATGGTTCCTTCTGAGGTTAATCCTCCTCCATTGCTTAATTTAGTATATCCAACTCCATAAGGCGCTTCACTATAATTTAATGGTGGTGGGAAACCACTAATCAATTTTAAAGGTGCTCCCCAAATTCCAGGAATTAAATAAATTGTAAAAGCCATCACTAATAATCCCAATGATAATCTACCTACTGAAATATGATTTTCATTTCCATCATGTGGTAATTTAATTTTACCAAAGAGGTATAAAGCAAGGGTTCCAAATACAGCTATCCAAATAGCTAAAAATAATTCTCTTTCTAACCAATGCAGTTGTAATACTAAATCTGCATTTGACAAGAATTTAAATGCTAATGCCAATTCTAAAAATCCTAAAAATACTTTAACGGTATTTAACCAACCTCCAGATTTTGGTAAAGAATTCATCCAACCTGGAAACATTGCAAACAATGCAAAAGGCAGTGCGATAGCTAATGAAAATCCTAACATTCCAACAATCGGAGCAATTCCTCCTTTTGAAGCCGACTCAACTAATAACGTTCCAACAATAGGACCTGTACAAGAGAACGACACAATAGCTAATGCCAATGCCATAAAAAAGATTCCTATAATACCGCCTCTATCTGCTTGACTATCTACTTTATTAGACCAAGATTGAGGTAATGTAATTTCAAAAGCTCCTAAAAAGGATACCGCGAAAACCACTAATAACAAAAAGAAGATCACATTAAACCACACATTAGTAGAGAGTGCATTTAACGAATCTGCTCCAAATACTCCTACAATTACAGAGCCTAGCAATACATATATAACAACAATAAAAACCCCATACATAATGGCATTTTTAATTCCAGCAGCTTTATTTTTACTTTGCTTAGTGAAAAAACTTACCGTTAAGGGTATCATCGGAAATACACAGGGAGTTAATAAGGCAGCAAATCCCGATAAAAATGCAATAAAGAATATGGTCCATAATCCTCTAGATTCTGAATTTTTTGAATCATATTCTTTCTTAGTTTCTTCAACTTGAGTTTTTTCTTTTTCTTTTGATGCATAAGCATCCCATTCATCATAATTATCTATAAACTCAACTTTATTTGTAGCTAAATCAAAAACAACATAAAACTCTTCATTTAAGCAAACATCAATACATACTTGATAGTATAGTATTGACTTAATCACTTTTACATCTAGATTGTTGAGTTTTACTTTTTGTTTTAGAATTGCTATTTCTTTAAAGAAAACTTCATCAAAACCCCAAGTTTCACTGTACTCTCTATGGGTTTCACTTTCCTCTAAAGGCCCATCTAAAGTATAATCTTCATCTAATTTTTTAAAATCTATAAATAATGGAATTGGACCCAATCCATTTTCTAAATCTTCCGGAGTATACTGAGAATATACGTGCCAATTATCATCAATATATCCCGTTAAAGAGATTTCGTAATCGGTATCTGATATTTTGTTAATAGATCCTTCCCATTCTAAAGGGTTTTTAATTTCTCCTAATTCTTGACCACCAATTAATGGAGTATCTTGTGCATTTGAATAAAATAAAACTAGTAAAAGGCTTATTAATAGGGATAACTTTTTCATAGGTTATTTTGTGAAGTGGTGATTTTTAATATTTTTTTTGTTTGAATTTCAACTTTAAATCTATTGTCTGCTCGCATTCCTACTACCCAAACTATATCATTTTCAGAGGTTAAAACCCAAATTTTTTCTTTAGCGACCAAAGATAACTTTTCATCTTTAAAAAACTTACTTAATTTCTTTTTTCCTTTCATTCCAAAAGGAAAAAAATAGTCACCTTTCATATATTTTCTTAATTTTAAGGGATAAACTAATTTATCTGCGTTTATATATGTGATATTCGGTAAATATTCTGAAATTACTTCAACATGTTCAATTTTTAAATTAATTGGTGTATCAATGATACTATCTGATTCCTTAATTAAATAGGGTTCTTCATGTGGAAGTATGTTATTTTCGACTAACAAAAGGCTTGTCCTATTTTTTACAATGCGATGAGTTTCCGAAAATATTTGCTTTCCACTTTGTGCAGATAATAAATTAGCAATATCATCCCAAGCAGTAAAACCAAAAGGAGCTAATAGTTCGTATAATAAAGCATTGGTATTTGGTAAGTCTTGTAATTTTAAAACATCAATATCAAACCCATCTTCCGTTTTAATTAAAACCAAATTTTTAATTAAAGCCATATAATCATTCACTAAAGATACGCTGTCAACTAAATGTTTTTGAGTTTGTTGAAATCCATTTAACGCATTTTGATCAGCTTCTTTTAATTTCGGAATTACTTCAATTCGTAATTTATTACGTAAATAATCGGTTGTTTGATTGCTGCTATCTTCTCGCCAAGTGACCTTTTTTTCTTTAGCATATAAAAGAATATTCTCCCTTGGAAAATTTAATAAAGGACGAACTATTTTATCATTTATTATAGGAATACCTGTCAATCCTCTTAGTCCCGTTCCTCTAGAAAGGTTAATCAGAAAGGTTTCTAAATCATCATCCAAATGATGACCTGTAGCTAAAAAATCAAATGAATGTTCCTTGCAAACCTCATCAAACCATTGATAACGCAAATTACGAGCAGCCACTTGTGTAGACAGTTTATGTTTTGATTTATATGCTTTTGTATTGAATTTTTTATTGAAAATTGGAATTGACAACTTATCTGCTAAGGAGATTACAAACTTTTCGTCTTCATCACTTTCTTTTCCTCTTAATGAAAAATTACAATGAGCTAGCGAAATATTATAATTCAACTCTTTAAATAATCTTGATAACACAACGCTATCCAAACCACCACTACAGGCAATTAAAATTTTTTTTCCTTCTAAAGTTGGAAAATTATTGGAAACGTGCTGTTTAAAGTTATTTAACAAGGGTCAAGATTTCTGGTAAACAAATATATAAAACATGGTGCTACCCACTTATAATCAAAGAGGTTAATATTATATTAATTCTCTAAAACTTCTCTCATTGCTTTCGCCTTAATAAGACATTCTTCATATTCTTTTTCAGGAATGGATTTAGCAGTGATTGCACCTCCCACAGAAAAACTAACATACTTGTTTTTTGAATTGTAAAGGATACTCCTAATAATCACATTAAAATCGAAATCACCCTCTGGAGTAAAGTAACCAACTGCACCACTGTAAAGACCTCTTTTAGCGTCTTCAAATTTTTCAATGATTTTCATTGCTGAAATTTTTGGCGCTCCTGTCATACTTCCCATAGGAAAAGTTTCTTTAATTATTGAAACTGGCGACATCGTAATAGCTACTTCACAAGTTATGGTAGATACCATTTGGTGTACTTGCGCGAAGCTATAGACCTTGCATAGCTCTTCTACTTTAACAGTCCCTTTTTTTGCAAAACGTGATAAATCATTACGTACCAAATCGGTAATCATAATGTTTTCACTACGTTCTTTTGGATCGTTTTCTAATTCAACTTTTAGTTTTTCATCTTCATTAGGATCGGAATGTCGCTTCGCTGTCCCTTTTATAGGTTGTGAAATTATTGTAGTTCCATTTTTACTAATATACCGTTCTGGTGAAGCGGATAAAGAATGTAATTCTCCTAATTTTAAAAAGGTTGCAAAGGGAGGTTTTGAGATTTCATTTAAATGAATAAATGTCTTTAGGGTATCTATTTCAGTATCTTCTGAATAAAATTCTTGACAAAAATTTGCCTCATAAATATCACCTCTATGAATGTGCTCTAAAATTTTATTAAGCTTATTAAAATAAGAATCCTTTGAAGTTCTTAAATGAATTTTTGCTGTTGAAGTACTTTCTGAATCTTTAAAATTTTCATTATAATTGGTGATTTTTTTCCAATCAAGTTCTAACTCATCATCTGCAAAATTGAGGTATTGTATTTCAACTTCATGATCCGTAAAAAGAAATACTTTTTTGGGCTGAAAAAAATATAAATCTGGGAAGTGCAAACCATCGAAATTATTAGACTGTAATCGCTCTACACTATTTTTTAAATCGTAGGTAAGGTAGCCAAACAACCAATCTTTAGTTTTAGATTGATATTCCTCTAATTGATCAAAGGATTGATGATAATCTGTTTTTATTGCAGTAAAAGCATCTACGGCTAAAATGGCTTTGTATTTTGATTTATTTTGCAGATTACTCTCCTCATTAGAATCCAACCAAACTACTTCTTCAAATTGTTGAGACCAGCAAAGTATGTTATGCTTTAATGCATCTGTCAACTTAACGGTATACTTTTTTGTGATTCGCATTAATAAATTAAAAAGGAATATTTTATTTGGTAAATATATTGCAAACTTAAAAGCCCTCCTAAAATATCTTGCAAACAAAAAATACTTCTTATAAAGAAGCATTTTTTTAAACCTATAGAATAATTAATTCTTCATTAATTTTCGCACACCTTTTTCATTTTCAGTTTCAACCACTACAAAATACATTCCTTTTGATAATGAAGAAGTATTAATAGAATTGGCTTCTGAAGTAGAGAAAATTACATTTCCTAATACATCGTAAAGAATAACTTTATTTATCATTACATCAGAATTAATAAACAAAACATCATTTACTGGATTTGGATAGATTACAAAGTTTATTTCAGAATTTTCAATTACTCCTAATTGTCTTTCATCTAACTCAATATCATCTAAATAATATAGGTTATCTGTAGAAATAGAAAAGAAATTAAGACCTCCTAAACTCGATGGCACATCTCCCGCTTCATTTGTAAATGGTGAACCTTCTGGTAAGACTTCTGTTTCATCAACAGAGATTCCCCAAGTAGCATTAGACATTCCTTGTGTTAAATCAAAATACATGGTTACCGGAAACCATTGGTCATGTGGAAAATCAAACGATATATCTCCTAAATGTGTATCATCTATTAAACCCATTCCTGGATTGATATTGTCTTGATTAAAGAAAAAATTACCCACGACCCATTCTCCAGCTCCTGAAGGAATATATCCTTGAATGTTCCAATAGGCTACTTTATTGGATGGCACATACATATAAAACTCCAAATCCCATTCTCCTGAAGTAATGTTACCTAAATCTAAAGTGACATCGGTAATACCATCGTCTGGAATAAGGCCAGACATATTTCCATTATTAGATTGTGCTGTATTAATCTCGATTGGTGAAACCCACCAATCTCCTAAAGGCTCTCCGTTTGCATATTCCATACCGTCTGTAAAAGGGAAATCATCCGGAAAACAAATTGTAAATACATCCTGATATGTAAGATCATCTAAATACATTTCATTATCTGTAGAGTTAGAAAAAAACTCTATCCCTCCTAATTTATTTGCTGGCACTCCCTCTTCGTTAGTGTAAGGAGTCCCCACAGGTAATACATCTACACCACCAACATTAAATTGCCAAGTTGCTAAACTAATACCTGAACTAATATCCCAATTCATCACAATTCTAAACCACTCATCATGTGGAAAACAAAAAGAAACTTCACCTAATGCCGAATCTGAAACAATACCTAAAGTAGGATTTGCAAGATCTTTATTAAAATAAATATTACCAACAACAGAGTTACCCTCTTCATAAGGTACAGTTCCTTGCAAGGACATTATCGCTTCTTTTCCAGATGGAATATAAACCCAAAATTCAATACCCCATTCACCAAATATTTTATTACCTAAATCCAATATTGCTTGGGTGGTGCTATCTCCTGGAATCAATCCAGATAAATTTCCACCATGAGCTTTTGTTGAAGATGCCATTATACTACAGCCTTCACCACCACCACAGCCAGCATCCGTCCAATGAGCGCCGTTAATAGGTTCGCCATCGGTATAGCTTTCCATGTTATCTGTAAATTGAGCTTGTAAATTAAGTGCATATAAAAATAGCACTCCGAAAAAGAAGTATTTTTTTACCATCGCCATAATGATTAAGTTAGATATTAAAGTTACAAAAAAAATCCACACCAATTACGGTGTGGATCATTAATTCTACTCTTAAGGTTCTTTGCTACACTCTGAATTACAGAAATTTAAATATGCAACGGTCTATTGTCTGTTGCTGCTAATGCTGCTTCTTTCACCGCTTCTGCATAGGTTGGATGTGCATGACTCATACGAGAAATATCTTCTGCACTTGCTCTAAACTCCATAGCAACTACTGCTTCTGCAATTAGATCGGCAACACGTGCACCTACCATATGCACTCCTAAAACCTCATCGGTTGAAGCGTCACTTAATATTTTTACAAATCCATCAGTATCACCGCTAGCTCTAGATCTTCCTAATGCACGCATTGGAAACTGACCCGCTTTATAAGCAACACCATTTTCAATCAATTGCTCTTCTGTTTTTCCAACAGAGGCAACTTCAGGCCACGTATAAACAACACCTGGAATTAAATTATAATCGATGTGTGGTTTTTGTCCAGCTAAAGTTTCAGCAACAAAAACACCTTCTTCTTCCGCTTTATGAGCTAACATAGCTCCTTTAATCACATCTCCTATAGCATAGATATTTGAAATGTTGGTTTGTAAATGTTCATTAACATCTACTTGCCCTCTTTCATTTATCTTTATTCCTGCATTTTCAGCTTTCAAACCATCTGTGTAAGGTTTACGTCCTACAGAAACCAAACAATAATCTCCAGTAATACTTACTTCTTGATCTTTTTTATCGGTAGCTGTTATGGTAACTTCATTTCCGTTATTAGCAACTCCAGATACTTTATGAGAAAGGAAAAATTTAACTCCTTGCTTCTTTAATGCTTTTGTTAACTCCTTACTTTGAGCCTTATCCATGGTAGGAATAATACGGTCCATATACTCAATTACAGAAACCTCAGCTCCTAAACGACGGTATACTTGTCCTAACTCTAAACCAATTACTCCACCACCAATTACTACTAGGTGATTCGGTATTTCTTTTAGTTTTAATGCTTCCGTTGAAGTGATTACTCTTTCTTTATCCAAGGTGATAAATGGCAAGTTAGCAGGTTTTGAACCTGTTGCAATGATTACATTTTTAGTTTCAATTTCTTCAGAAGAACCATTTTCTTTAGTAATAACAACATGAGTTGCATCTTTAAAGCTACCAAAACCGTTAAGTACTTCAATTTTATTCTTCTTCATTAAAAAATCAATCCCTGAAGTAGTTTGCGCTACTACTTGATCTTTTCGAGCAATCATTTTCTCTAAACTGACTTTTACATCACCTGAGATTTCAATTCCGTGGCCTTCAAAATGCCTAATGGCATCATCGTAATGATGAGAAGAATCTAATAATGCTTTACTTGGAATACAACCTACGTTTAAGCAAGTACCACCAAGGGTGTTATATTTTTCGATTAAAGCGGTTTTCATCCCTAATTGTGCGCAACGAATTGCGGCAACATATCCTCCAGGACCAGAACCAATTATGGTTACATCGTATGAATTCATAATGAGTATTTTGTTTTTGCGAATGCAAAGATAATTAATTGCCTATTGAATTAAGAATTTAGAATCTTAATTCAATCAAAAAATAAAAATAGTTTTGTTAAAATTGGTTAGTTTTGCAATATGATTAAAGAGATACAGCTTCGAGTTACTATTAATGAAGAAAAACAAGAAGGTATTCTCCTTAAAAAAACTGCTCGTTCCTTAAAGTTAGACAAGCATTCTATTACTGGAATTAAAGTGCTGCGAAAGTCTATTGACGCTAGAAAAAATCCGATTATTTTTAATTATAAGGTTGCTGTTTACATCAGAGAAAAGATGCCAGAAACCTCTAATTATACTTTCCAATATAAAGATGTTTCTAAAGCGAAGGAAATACACATCATTGGGTTTGGACCCGCTGGTATGTATGCAGCCTTGCGTTGTATTGAGCTAGGATTTAAACCCATTGTTTTAGAACGTGGAAAAAATGTACAAGACAGACGTCGTGATTTAAAAGCAATTAATCAAGACCATTTTGTAAATGAAGATTCTAATTATTGTTTTGGTGAAGGTGGCGCAGGAACCTATTCTGATGGAAAATTGTATACCCGAAGTTTAAAAAGAGGTGATGTTCGAAGGATATTTGAAAACTTAGTCTATCACGGAGCTACCGAACAAATATTAGTTGATGCTCATCCACATATTGGAACTAATAAATTACCAAAAGTGGTTAAAAGTATTCGCGAAACCATTTTAAAATACGGTGGTGAAATTCACTTTGAAACCAGAGTTACCGATTTTGTTATTAAAGAAAATAAACTTAAAGCCATTCAGTTAAATAATAAAACTGAAATGACTGTTGAAAAAGTTATTTTGGCTACAGGACATTCTGCTCGAGATATTTATTATTTGCTAGACAACAAAAAAATTGCATTAGAAGCAAAGTCTTTTGCTATGGGAGTTCGAGTTGAACATCCTCAGCAAATCATTGATTCCATTCAATATCATTGCGAAGGCAAAAGAGACGAGCTATTACCTGCTGCAGCTTATAGTTTGGTACAACAAGTAAAAGAACGTGGAGTTTATTCGTTTTGTATGTGTCCTGGTGGATTTATAGTTCCCGCAGCAACAGCAAACGGAGAAGTTGTTGTTAACGGCATGTCTCCTTCCAAACGAAATAATTTGTATGCTAATTCCGGGATTGTGGTCGAGATTAATGTTCATCAAGATATTCCTAAATACGATCATTTTGGAGCATTAAAAGGATTGGAATATCAAAAGAATTTAGAGAAATTAGCATTTAACGCAGGCGGAAGAACACAAACTGCTCCAGCACAAAGACTGACTGACTTTGTAGATGGAAAACTTTCTAATACTTTAAATGACTGTTCTTACCAACCTGGTTTAAAATCTGCTCCGCTACATTCATTATTGCCAAAAATTATAGGTGGTAGATTAAGGACTGGATTTAAAGAGTTTGGTAAAAAAATGAATGGATATTACACCGAAGAAGCTAATGTTATTGGAGTTGAATCTAGAACTTCTTCACCAGTAAGTATCCCTAGAAAAGATAACTTAGAACACACACAAATTGAAGGGTTATATCCTTGTGGAGAAGGTGGAGGTTACGCTGGAGGTATTGTTTCTGCTGCAATGGACGGAGAACGATGCGCCGAATCAGCTGTAAAAGGGCATTAGA
>TARA_R110000787_G_scaffold6861_40_pt1 | contig 29664 bp, 26 predicted proteins | sample TARA_R110000787 | Tara Oceans TARA_R110000787 (sample SAMEA4397920) | marine metagenome | biome: Polar Biome; feature: [DCM] deep chlorophyll maximum layer (ENVO:01000326); material: water (ENVO:00002006), including particulate matter (ENVO:01000060) such as... | depth 35 m | reverse complement strand
CGATCCAGCCGGTCACCAGCAGGGCGACGCCTGCCAGCCCTGCGCCGATCGCCAGCTTGGGGCCAGCGCTTTTCGCCAATGCTTTGAGCAGACCCGCCATATCATCCTCGAACAAATTCCTCCCCTGTAAGGGGAGGGGGACCACGAAGTGGTGGAGGGGTGTCACCCTATCGAGAGCGTGACACCCCTCCGTCAGGGCTACGCCCTGCCACCTCCCCTTCCAGGGGAGGATCATCGACCGCTACAATAGCGGCAAAAGGTTAAGCTCAGCCTTCGCGGGCGACTTCCGCCGCCGCGATGGCGGTAAGGTTGAGGATGCCGCGCGAGGTGACGCCGGGGGTCAGCACATGAATGGGCTTGGTGAGGCCCATCAGCATCGGCCCGACGGTCGGCGAACTGGACGAGGCGGACAGTGCGGTTAGCGTGATGTTCGCCGCATCCAGATTGGGCATGACCAGCAGATTGGCCGGGCCTTCGAAACGCGAATCGGGGATCAGCTTTTCGCGCAGCGCCTGGCTGAGCGCCGCATCGGCATGCATTTCGCCATCCACCGCGAGGTCGGGCGCGGCCTGCCGAACCAGTTTGAGCGCAGCGCGCATCTTGCGCGCGCTGTCGCTGTGCGAGGCACCGAAATTGGAGTGGGACAGCAGGGCAACGCGCGGGACCAGGCCGAAATGTTCCAGCTCGGTCGCCGCCAGCAGCGTCATTTCCGCAATCTGTTCGGGCGTCGGATTGGGCACCATATGCGTGTCGGTGATGAACAGCGCGCCCGCGTCGAGGATCAGCCCCGACAGCGCATAGACGCGGCTGCGGCCCGGCACCCGGTCGATGATGCGCAGCGCATGTTCGACCTGGCCCCAATATTCCGAATTGCCACCGACCAGCGCGGCATCGACATGGCCCATGCGCAGCAGCATGGCGGCGGTGACGCTGGGGCGGCGATAGACATGGCGCAGCACTTCGGCGGCGGGCACGCCCCGGCGCGAGGCGACGGCGCGATAGCCCTCGACCAGTTGGGCCATGATCTCATGGTCGGTTTCGGGGTCGATCACCTCGACATCGCGGCCGAGTTCGAAGCGCAGGCCAAGGTCGGGCAGTTTCTGGTTCAGGATGCGACGGCGCGCGACGATGGTCGGGCGGACGATGCCTTCGTCCAGCGCGTCCTGAATGGCGCGCAACACGCGCTCATCCTCCCCCTCGCCATAGACGATGCGGCGTGCGCCGCCACGCGCGGCCTCGAACACCGGCAGCATCAATTGGCCGGAGCGCGTATTTTGCCGCGTCAGGCTGCGGCGATAGTCGTCCAGGTCGATCGGGCGGCGGGCGACGCCGCTGTCCATCGCCGCGCGCGCGACGGCGACTGCGATCTCGCCGATCAGGCGCGGGTCGAAGGGGGTGGGGATGATATAGTCGGGGCCGAAGACCAGCCTGCGCCCGCCATAGGCCTGCGCCACGCTGTCATGCGCGGGCATGCGTGCGAGGCTGGCGATCGCGTCGGCGGCGGCGACCTTCATCGCCTCGTTGATCTGGGTCGCGCCGACATCGAGCGCGCCCCGGAAGATATAGGGGAAACACAGGACGTTGTTGACCTGGTTGGGATAGTCCGAGCGGCCGGTGGCGATGATCGCGTCGGGGCGCACTTCGCGCGCGGCCTCCGGGCGGATTTCGGGTTCGGGGTTGGCGAGCGCGAAGATCAGCGGATTGGGGGCCATCAACGGCAACCATTCGGGCTTCAAGACGCCCGGCGCGGAGAGGCCGAGGAACAGATTGGCCCCCGGCAGCACGTCAGGCAGGGTGCGCGCGTTGGTATCGCGGGCATAGCGCGCCATATTGGGCAACATGCCTTCGCGGCCCGAATGGATGACGCCATCCTTGTCGGTCATGGTGACATTGTCGACCGGCAGACCCATCGACACGAGGAGGTCGACGCAGGCGAGCGCGGCCGCGCCCGCGCCCGACGTCACCAGCTTGGCATCGGCCAGCGTCTTGCCCTGGATCACCAGCGCATTGCGCACGGCAGCGGCGACGACGATGGCGGTGCCATGCTGGTCATCGTGAAAGACCGGAATGTTCATCCGTTCCTTCAACCGCGCCTCGATCGCGAAACATTCAGGGGCCTTGATATCCTCAAGGTTGATGCCGCCGAAGGTCGGCTCCATCAGGGCGACGGCCTCGATGAATTTTTCCGGGTCGGTCGTGTCGATCTCGATATCGAACACGTCGATATCGGCGAATTTCTTGAAGAGGACGGCCTTGCCCTCCATCACCGGCTTGGACGCCAGCGCGCCGATCGCGCCCAGGCCCAGGACGGCGGTGCCGTTGGAGATGACCGCGACCAGATTACCGCGCGCGGTATAGTCGAGCGCCTTGTCGGGGTCGGCGGCGATCTCCATGCAGGGGGCGGCGACGCCGGGCGAATAGGCCAGCGCGAGATCGCGCTGATTGACCATGCGTTTGGTCGGCTCGATCCGCAGCTTCCCCGGCTGGGGAAAGCGGTGATAGTCGAGGGCGGCGCGGCGGGTATTATCGTCCATGTAACGGGCCTTAAGGGCTGCGTTCCGCAAGGGCAATGGTGGAACGCTCCCAGGGCGGGGTTGGCGCATATAGTCCGACAAGAAAATCCACAAAAGCGGTGATAGCGCGCGGCGGATTGGGTTGCGGCAATTGCAGCGCGAACAGGCCTACATCGGCGGACCCTTCATGATCCGGCAGGATTTGTCGGACATCGCCGCGCGCCAGCGCGTCGCTAATGTCCCAGAGCGAGCGCAGCGCGACCCCGCCACCCGCCAGCGCCAGTTCCCGCACGACCTCGCTGCTGTTGGTGCGGACATGGCTGCGCCCCTCGACCGTCACCGGCCCCTTTGGCCCGACCAGCCGCCAGGGCATCTGGCCATCGGCGGCGAGCAGGCGATGGCTTTTGAGATCGGCGAGCGTGCCTGGCGTCCCATGCCGGTCGAGATAGGCGGGCGCGGCGCACAAGATGCGGCGGTTGGTCGCCAGGCGTCGCGCGGCGAGGCCCGGCCCCGGATCGGCAGTGATGCGGATGGCAAGGTCCGCGCGGGTGTCGATCAGGTCGGTGAAATCGTCCGACAGGCTGAGCGACAGTTCCACGCGCGGATTGTCGTCCAGGAAGCGCGGCAGCCAGGGCGCGATATGCATGCGGCCGAAGGATGTAGGTGCGGTGATGCGCAGTGGCCCCGCGATCAGCGCCGACGTCCCCGATACGCGCCGCTCGGCTTCATCGAGCGCCGACAATATGCCGCGCAAATCGGCGTGCAGGCGCTCGCCCGCCGGGGTCAGCGCCAGTCGCCGCGTCGTGCGGTGAATGAGCCGCGCGCCCAGCCGCTCCTCCAGCCGGGCGAGCCGTTTGGACATCATGGCGGGCGAGATATGGAGGCGGCGACCGGCAGCGGCGAGGCCGCCTTCGTCCACGATCGTGACGAACAGTTCGTGATCGGGGTCCATCATATTCGTTCACCATGGGAATGACTATGTTCGTATAATAGTGAATATACGACATAATGGGAATGGGCTATTCCTGTGTTCAACATCATCGTCATTCCCGCGAAGGCGGGAATGACGAAAATATTTGGGAGTGGAATGATGACCGACCACATGATCGACAAATCCGGCCTTCAGGTCGCGGCATCGCTCGCCGACTTTATCGACCATCAGGCGTTGCCCGGCACCGGGATCGAACCCGCCGCCTTCTGGGCTGATGCGGCTGCCATCTTCGCGCGCTTCATCCCGGACAATATCGCCCTGCTGGAAACCCGCGACGCGATGCAGGCGCAGATCGATGACTGGCATGAGCAGCGGGCAGGCCAGCCGCATGATGCGCAGGCCTATCAGGCCTTTCTGCGCGAGATCGGCTATCTGGTTCCCGAACCCGCGCCCTTCACCATCGGCAGCGAGAATGTCGATGACGAGGTTGCGCGGCTGGCCGGGCCGCAATTGGTTGTCCCCATCCTCAACGCCCGCTTCCTGCTCAACGCCGCCAATGCGCGCTGGGGGAGCCTATATGATGCGCTGTATGGCACCGACGCTATTCCCGGCGCGGCGGCGGGCAAGGGCTATGATGCGGCGCGCGGCGGGCAGGTCATCAGTTGGGCCAAGGCGTTTCTGGACGATGCGATCCCGCTCGCCAGCGGGAGTTGGGCCGACCTTGCGAGCGACGAGATCGTTCTTGCCGACCCGAGCCAATATCTGGGCCGCAGCGAGAAGGGCCGCCTGTTCCGCCACAATGGCCTGCATATCGAAGTCGTTTTCGATTCCGATCATCCGATCGGTGCGACCGACCCGGCGGGCATATCCGATGTCATCCTCGAATCGGCGCTGACCGCCATTTGCGATCTGGAGGATTCGGTCGCGGCGGTCGATGCGGCGGACAAGGTTGCGGCCTATGCCAATTGGCTGGGCCTGATGAAGGGCGACCTGACCGAGACGTTCGAGAAGGCGGGCAGGATGATGACCCGCGCGCTCAACCCCGACCGCGTTTATACCGCGCCCGATGGCAGTGGCTTCACCTTGGCCGGCCGCAGCCTGTTGTTCGTCCGCAATGTCGGCCATTTGATGACGACGCCTGCCATTTTGCTGCCCGATGGCGCACAAGCCCCCGAAGGGATATTGGACGGCATCGTCACCAGCTTGATCGCGCTGCACGACCTCAAGCGCGAGGGCGGCAACAGCCGCGCGGGCAGCGTCTATATCGTCAAGCCCAAGATGCATGGGGCCGACGAAGCGGCGTTTACCGACCGTCTGTTCGACGGAATCGAGGATATGCTGGGCATGGCGCGTCACACGCTCAAGGTCGGCGTCATGGATGAGGAGCGCCGCACTTCGGCCAATCTGGCCGCCTGCATCCATGCCGTGCGCGACCGCATCGTCTTCATCAATACCGGCTTCCTCGATCGCACCGGGGATGAGATGCACACGTCGATGCAGGCCGGGCCGATGATCCGCAAGGGCGAGATGAAGAGTAGCGACTGGATCACCGCCTATGAGGATCGCAACGTCCAGATCGGCCTCGCCTGTGGCCTGTCGGGTCGGGCGCAGATAGGCAAGGGCATGTGGGCCGCGCCCGATCGCATGGCCGACATGCTGGAACAGAAGATCGGCCATCCCAAGAGCGGGGCCAACACCGCCTGGGTTCCCTCGCCGACGGCCGCGACGCTGCATGCAACCCATTATCACCGCTTCGACGTGTTCGCGCGGCAGGCGGAGCGGGCGGCGGAGGGGATCGCGCCGCTCGCCAAGTTGCTGACCATTCCGGTCGCCACCGGGCGCAACTGGTCGCAAGAGGAGATCGCGCAGGAGCTGGACAATAATGCGCAGGGCATATTGGGCTATGTCGTCCGCTGGATCGACCAGGGGGTGGGCTGCTCGAAGGTGCCCGACATTCACGACATCGGCTTGATGGAGGACCGCGCGACGCTGCGCATTTCCTCGCAGCATATGGCCAATTGGCTGTTGCATGGGGTTTGCACTGGCGAGCAGGTCGATGCCGCGCTGCGGCGCATGGCGGCCAAGGTCGATGCGCAGAATGCGGGCGATCCGCTCTACCAGCCGATGAATGGGCGCGAGACGGAGAGCCTGGCGTTTCAGGCCGCCCGCGCGCTGGTGTTCGAGGGCGTTGCCCAGCCCAATGGCTATACCGAACCGCTGCTCCATGCCTATCGCGCGAAGCAGAAGGCGGTGGCGGAGTTGGAGGTCGCATAAAACTGTTCATCATCCCCGCGCAGGCGGGGATCCATCTCTCAACCTCGCGCCTGAGGATGGGGCCGGAGATGGGTTCCCGCCTGCGCGGGAATGACGTGGCATTGCTTGAACTTGGCAATGCCTCCCTGCTGCGTTAGCCCTGACCATTACGCCGCATTGGAGCCGTCATGACCATCATCGTCCACCACCTTAATAACAGCCGCTCGCAACGCATCCTCTGGCTGCTGGAGGAATTGGGCGAGGCTTATGAGGTGCGCCGCTACGAACGCGATCGCAAGACGATGCGCGCGCCCGCATCGCTGCGCGCCATTCATCCGCTCGGCCGGTCGCCGGTGGTGGAGGTGGATGGCCACCGCCTGATCGAGACAGGCGCGATCATGGACTATATGGTCGGGCGCGCCGGTAATCGCTTTGGCGCGCCCGCCGATGCGGAGGGCACGATCCGCTATCGCCAGTTCCTGCACTATGCCGAAGGATCGATGATGCCGCCGCTGCTCGCGCTGCTGATCATCGGCAAGCTCGGCCTGTTGGGGCGTCCGGCGCGGCCGACGGTGCAGCGGATGCTGGACGATCATCTCGACTGGATCGAAAGCGAATTGGCGAGCCGCCCCTATTTTGCGGGCGGTGCCTTTACGGCGGCAGACATGATGATGAGCTTCCCGCTGGAAGCCGCCTGCTCGCGCGGCGGCCTCAACGATAGCCGGCCGAATATCCTGCGCTGGCTGGGCGACATACATGCGCGTCCCGCCTATCAGGCCGCGCTGCAGGCGGGTGGCCCCTATGCTTACGCCTGATCGCCGCGGCCTGCTGGGCTATGCCGCCGCTGGCATCGCCGCCGCCGTCACCCCGCGCCTGTTTGCGCAGGAGCGGGCGGCCGAGGCGCTGACGTCCTTGACCCAGGGGATCAAGCCCATCCGCCGGGCCGAACGCGCCGATCGTCTGTCCCGTGCGCAGGCGATGATGCAGGCCCAGGGCATCGACGCGCTGTTGATCGAGCCGGGGGCGAGCCTGATTTATTATAGCGGTGTGCGCTGGTGGCGTAGCGAGCGGCTGACGGCGATGGTCATTCCGGCGTCGGGCGCGCCGCTCATCCTCTGCCCCTTTTTCGAAAAGCCCTCGATCGACGAATCGCTCGGCATATCGGCGGAGGTGCGGGTGTGGCAGGAGCATGAAAGCCCCCATGCGCTGGTCGCCGCCTTCCTGACCGAAAAAGGGCTGGCGAAGGGACGGATCGGCATTGAGGAGACGGTGCGCTATTTCGCGGTCGACGGCCTCAAGGCGGCGCTGCCACAGGCGCGGCTGACGACTGACCCCGTTACCCGCGCGCTGCGGATGCGCAAGACGCCGGCTGAAATCGCGCTGATGCAGACCGCCGCCGATGTCACCATGGCCGCCTATCGCTGGACCTACCGCCAAGTGAAGGCAGGGATGACCCCGGCTGATATCGGTGCGCTGATGACTGCCGCGACCACCGCGTTGGGTGGCAAGAGTGAGTTCAACCTTGTGCTGCTCGGCGAGGCGGCGGCTTATCCGCATGGCTCCGGCAAGCCGCAGGCGGTGCGGGCTGGCGAGGTCGTGCTGATGGATTGCGGCTGCACCGTGGGCGATTATCAGTCCGATATCAGCCGGACCTTCGTTTACGGCGCTGCGCCCACAGCGCAGCAGCGGACCGTCTGGAACGATGTGGCGCAGGGGCAGACGATCGCCTTTGCCGCCGCCCAACTCGGCGTTCCCGCCGGTTCGGTCGATGATGCCGTGCGGGCGCATTATGAGAGCCGTGGCTATGGCCCCGGCTATGCGCTTCCGGGCCTGTCCCACCGCACCGGCCATGGCATCGGCATGGAGGGGCATGAGCCGGTCAATCTGGTCCATGGCGAAACCACCAAGCTGGACGTCGGCATGTGTTTCTCCAACGAACCGGGTCTGTATCTGCCGGGCACGATGGGGGTGCGGATGGAGGATTGTTTCCACATGACGGAGCTGGGTCCGGCGTGGTTTTCCAAGCCGCCGGTGTCGATCGAAGCGCCGATCGTCTGATATTCCCGCAGGCGGCGGTCCTTAGCTGCCGTCGGAAATCAGCGTGCCGCCATCGACCACGATCGTCTGGCCGGTGGTGAAGCCGCCCGCGTCGCTGGCCAGGTAGAGCGCGGTGGCGGCGATTTCTTCGGGGGAGCCTGCACGGCGGAGCGGGGTGAGGCCGAGGCGGCGTTCGGCGCGGTCGGGGCTGGAGAGGATCGCGCCCGCCCATTCGGTTTCGATGAGGCCCGGCGCAATGGCGTTGGCGCGGATGCCCGATGGTCCCCATTCGACCGCGAGATTGCGCGCGAGTTGCGCCAGTGCCGCTTTGGTCATGCCATAATGGCCGAGCATGGCGTTGCCGCGCAGGCCCGCAATGCTGGACAGCAGGACGATGCTGCCGCGTCCGCGCGCGGCCATGTAGGGCGCGATGAGGCCGGTGAGGCGGAGGGGGTGGAGCAGGTTGACGGCGTAGAGCGTATCGCGGTCGGCCTCCGCCATGGCGTGCATCGGCGCTGGCGTTCCGGCGATGCCTGCATTGCACACCAATATGTCGATGCCGCCGGTTTGGGCTTCGGCCTGGTCCGCCAGACGTGCGAGCGCGGTAGCGTCGCTGACATCGGTGGGCAGCGATATCGCGCCGAGCGTAGCGGCGAGCGCGTCGCAGGCCGGGGCGTCGATATCGGCCAGGACCAGGCTTGCGCCCGCGCCTGCGAACAGGCGGGCGATGGCGAGGCCGATGCCGCGCGTCGGCCCGGTGATGAGCGCGGTCTTGCCCTCCAGTCGGAAGGCGCCAAGCGGATCAGAGGTCGGCAAGCACGGTCTCCACCAACTGGGTCAAGCTGCCGTCATGCTGGAAGCCGAGATCATCGGCGCGGCGGGTCGTCAGCGGCGGATAGCTGCCGAAGGTGTGGCGGGTGGTGGCGTCCTCGTCGAAGGTCAATGCGCCAACGTCGCCGAAGCGGCCGAACGTATCGACCAGATCGCCGATCCTGACCTGCAAGGCGGGGAGGGTGACGGCATGTTGCGCGGTTGCGTCGCTCAAGGCGGCGGCGACGAGATTGGCCGCGCAGGTCCGGGCGGATAGGAGCCAGCTAGTGGCGTCGGGGGCGACGGGGATGGCATAGGGCATGCCAGCTTTTGCGGCGTGGAAGATGTCGCTGAGGAAGGCCGAGCCAAAGCCGCCAGCGGCCGCCGGGCGGGCGACGATGCCGGGCAGGCGCAGCGCCATGCCCTGGATCGTGCCGCGCCGGACGGCATCGGCGAAGGCGATTTCGACCATATATTTGTGTGCGCCATAGACGCTGGCCGGGGCGGGCGGGGTGGTGTCATCGACGGGCGTCGGCAGCGAACCGCCGAACACCGCGATCGACCCGGCAAGGATCAGGCGGCGGCCCGCCATCGCCTCGATAAGGGCCAGGGACACGTCCAGATTGATCGCGCGCGATGCCTGCGGATCGCGTTCCGCTGCGCCGCCGGGGAGGGCGGCGAGATGCAGCAGGATGTCGGTTTCCGGGCCGCATAGGGCGCGGACGATCGCCGGGTCGGTCAGGTCGCCGACGAGTGTCGCGCAGGGCGACGGCGCGGCGAAGGCCCGATCCGCCAGCAGCAGATCCACATCGGGGCGGCTCTGGCGCAGCTGGCGGATGACCGCCTGGCCGACGAACCCGGCCGCCCCGGTGATGGCGATCCGCATTATTGCTGCAGGTCTGGCTCGAATGTGCCGTCGATCAGGATGAAGGCGATGCGGCAATTGCTGTCCGAGCGGTTGGACCAGCCATGGTTGGTGCCGCGCTGGATAACGATATCGCCGGCGCGGACCGTGGTTTCGCCTTCATCCACGATCAACACCAGTTCGCCTTCGAGCACGATGCCATAGTCGATGGTTTCGGTGCGGTGCATCAGCGCGTGGCGGGTGGTGTCGCCGCTATGGGCGGAGGCGTCGCTGGCACCGACTTCGGCGAAATGGGCGCGCGCCTCTTCGGGCGACATGGTGCGGATGGTGTCGCCTTCGGGCGGGATGTCGAGCACGCGGATGCGGGTGCCGCCCTTGGGCGGGGCGAGCTTGATGCCGTCTTCGGCAGGTTCGCCCGACGCAGCATCGATCGGCACGGGGGTGGCTTGCGTGTTCCAGATTTCGTGGAACATCGGCCCGGCCGGGCCGCCGATCTGCTGCACGCGTGGCGCGGGGCCGTCTTCCTGAATGATGGCCAGGCCCTGGGCATTATGGCCGGTCACGACGCGGCGGATGGGGGTTGTCATGATGTCACTCCTTGAACATTGGGCTGTGCATGGCGGTAGCGCAGCAGGGCGACACCGGCACCGATCGCCGCCGCCGCGCTGAAGAAGAGGAAGGTGCCCGCCATCCCGCCAAACAGGCTGGACAGGGCGGTCGCTACGATCGGGGCGATGAACTGGGCCAGAAAGAAAGCGCCGGTCCATACGCCCGTGCCGCGCCCGCGCGTGGCGGGCGGCAATCGGCGCAATACCCAGGCCAGCATGGTCGGCAGCATCAGTCCGTTGCCGATGCAGATGACGACGGCGGACGCGACCGTCAGGGCGAAGGCCGTGGAGAGGGCGACGCCGACATAGCCGAGCGCGACCAAGGGCAGCCCCCAGGCGAGGAGATGCGGGGCAGGCCGGGCCTTGACCCGTCCGAACAGCAGCGAGCCGAGCATGACGCCGACATTGGCGGCGGCACCGGCAACGCCGATCAGCGCGGGCGACGTCACGCCGGTCGCTTCGATCACCGGGCCGAGTTGCACGACGATCGTGTAGAAGAGCAGGCCGATGCCGAAGGTGATGGCGACAAGGCCACCGATACTCCGCAGCACCGATGGGTCGGGCAGTCCAGTCCGTGCCTTGGTTACCTTGTGGGGTTCAAACAGGATGATGGCGGCGGCGGCAGCCACCGGCAGCGCCAGCAGATACATCCAGAACGGCCCGCGCGAGCCGAAGATTTCGCCCAGCGCGCCGCCCATGGCAATCAGCGCGATGGCGCTGACGCTGGCGGTTGCGATCTGGATCGAGACCCAGCGTTCGCGCCGTTCGCCTTCGAAATAATCGCCGACCATGGCGGTGGCGACGGTCATGATCACCGCTTCGGCCAATCCCAGCGCAATGCGCACGGCGAAGATGGCATAGAGGCTGTCGAGCAGGAGCGGGAGCAGGCCAAAGCCTGCATAGCCTAGCAGCGCGCCGATCAGCAGGCGTTTGCGCCCGGCCCGATCGGACAGCCAGCCCGCGAGCGGCGAGAATAATGCGACGCACAGGGCGGGCACGGTCAGCGCCATCGGCACCAGCACGGCCGCGCCCGGCACGTCGGCAAATTCGCGCAACAGCAGGGGCAGGACGGGGACCAGCGCGATGATCGCCATGGTCGGCATCACCGCCGTCAGCATGAGGATCACCCCATGGCGGGTTGTCGCTTGTCGCATCGGCCTGCTCCTGCTTCGATGTCAGATCGGTTGCGCGACGACGTCGAACATTTCCTGGGTCGCCTTGGCATTGTCGACCGGTGGCCCCTTGCCGATCTGCCCCATGCAGATGGCGACGCTGGAACGGACGATATAGGCGCAGCGCTCCAGGCGACGGTCATGATAGGCGCTCAGCGCCGCTTCGATATCGTCATGGGTGGCGAGTTCCTCGGCCAGCACCAGGCTGTCCTCGATCGCCATGCCTGCGCCCTGGCCCAGATGCGGGGTGGTGGCGTGGACGGCATCGCCCAGCAGCGCGACCCGGCCCTTGTGCCAGGGACCGTCGATCATCATCGCTTCGAGCGGGCGATAGACGACGCCTGCGTCATCGACGATCTGTTCGGCCAGTTCCTGAATGAAGGGCGCGCAGCCGGTCATCTTCGAGCGCATCAGCGCCGCCTGCCCCTCGCGCGGGTAGCGCGGGTTGCCGGGTTCAGGGGTGGTGACATAGATATACATCAGGTCATCGGAGATGGGCACCAGTCCCACGCCGGTGGGTCCGTTATAGACGTGCAAGGCGTCAAAATCAGCCGGGCGTGGCAGGTTGTAGCGCCATACCGCCTGTCCGGTGAATTCCGGGCGCGGGGCGTCGGGGAAGAGCATCGCGCGGGTCTGCGAATAGACGCCGTCGGCGCCGATCACCAGATCATAGCGTTCCGACGATCCGTTCGAGAAGCGGACGTCCACGCCTTCGCCATCGTCGTTCAGTTCGGTCGCGGTGACGCCGAGCAGCACATGCGCGCCGCTGGCGATGGTGCGGTCGCCCAGCATCTTGTGCAGAGCGGGACGGCCGATGCCCATATTGGCGGGATAGCCATCGACCAGCCGGGGCGTGGGCACGCGTGCCACGCGCACGCCGGTGGGGGTATAGATTTCGACCGCGTCGAAGCCGACGCCTGACGAGACATATTCGTCGATGAGGCCAAGTTGCGACATGGCGCGGATGACGTTCGATTGCTGAATGATGCCAACGCCATAGACGGACCAGTTGGGATCGCGTTCGATCACCGTGACGGCGAAGCCGCGCGCGCGCAGGGCGATGGCGGCGGTCAGGCCACCGATGCCGCCACCGATGACAAGGATATTACAGGCTTGCATGAGGTGCCTTTCAGAAACGGTCGAGATCATTGGCGATGGCGATCGGCCCGCGAAAATGCGCGCGGATCTGGGTGACATAGCTGCGGGTGCGCGCGGGATCGGGCGTGCCTGCGGCGAAATGGGTGACCACCAGCGACTTGACGCCGGCGCTGGCCGCGAGCCGTCCGACCGCGTCCGGGGTCAGATGGTGGGTGGACAGATGCTGTTCGAGCTGTTGCCGGGCGGGCGCTGGCATGTTGGGCGAATTGCGCGCGACAGTGGCGAGCGTGCCGTCCATGTCGATCATCTCGCTGACCAGCAGGTCCGCGCCCTTGGCCAGTTTTTCCACTGCCGCGCTGGGGCCGGTGTCCCCGGTATAGACGATCGACCGGCCGGGCAGATCGAAGCGCAGCGACAGCGACTTGTAGTTGCGGTCATCGACGCTGCCCGGGGCGAAGTCATAATGGGTATTTTGCGCCGCCGTGACGGTCATGCCATCGACGCTGATGCGCTCGCCATCGGCCAGTTCGATCACTGTCACCGTTTGGGCAGGCGGCGTCCAGGGCTTGCCGGGAATGCCATAGCCGACGCGGGCGGCGGGCTGCATCGAGGCGACCATGCCCGCGACGAGTTCGCGCGTGCCCGGCGGGCCATAGACGGTGAGCGGATCGTTGATATTGGTCTGGTTACGCAGGCCCAGCACAGCCGACAGACCGCCGGTATGATCGACATGCAGGTGGCTGAGAAACACCGCCTTGACGGTGGGGAGGGCGATGCCCGCCCGTGCCATCTGCTGCACCGTGCCGTCACCCACATCGACCAGATAGACGCGGCCGTCATGGGTCAGCGCATTGGCGGGCTGCGACCGGTCCCGGCTGGGGACCGGGCCGCCCATCGTGCCGAGTGTGACGAAAGCGTCTCCCCCGGATGGCGCTTGCTGCGCGACGGCGGGAGAGGTCGCCATCAGTGCCGCAAGGGCCAGCCGGGAGAGACGCGCGGGCATCAGAAGTCGAACCCGAGGCGGACGCCGTAGGTGCGCGGCGGGCGCAGGGTGCCGACCGGGAAGTCGAGGATCGGCCGGGTTCCGGCGCGGGCCAACACTTCCTTGTCGGTGATGTTGTTGATGAAGCCGGTGATATTCCAGCCACCCCGGCTGTCGAGCGTCAGGAAGGCGTCCGCCATCATGAAGCCGTCCTGCTTTTCTTCCGGCCGGTAGTTGGTGTTCATGAAGCGGCTGGTTTCGATATTGGCGCGCGCGCCCGCAACCAGCGACAGCTCGTCCGACAGGGGGAAGGTCCGCTCATAGCCGACATTGATCGCCCATTTGGGCGAATTGACGGTCGGCTTGCCCGAACAATCAATGTCGTAGAAGCGCGCACCATTGACGCCGGGGTTGGCGAGGCGGCTGCCCAGCGTGGTGCAACCCGTCGTCACCGGCGCACCGGTGGGCGAGAAGTTGGCGGTGACCAGCTCGTCATATTTGCCCTTGAGGAACTGGACGTTCAAGTTGAACAGATCGTTGCGGCTCGGCGCGAAGCGGGCTTCGAATTCAGCGCCATAGATTTTCGACTTGCCCGCATTGACGGTGGTGGACCCTTGCGCGAACAAGCCGTTGCCGGTGGGGACGCCGCCGACGAAGGTGATCTGCTGGTCCTTATAATCCCAGTAGAAGGCTTCGAAGTTCAGCTGCAGCTTGTTGTCGAAGAAGCGGTTCTTGGCACCGACCGTGTAAGCGGTCAGCGTCTCGGGCGCGAAGGTGTTGTTTGGCGGCTGGGCAACGAAGAAGCCGCCCGATTTGAAGCCGGTCGCGACGTTTGCGTAGATCAGCGATGCCGGACCTGCGTCAAACTCCAAGCCTGCCTTCCAGGTGAATTTCTCGAAGCTCAGGTCGCCGGTGAAGGGCGCGCTGAGCGGCGGGTTGACCGGGCCGGGCAGGCCGCCCGCAGCGGTCGAGGTCAGCTGCCGCTTGTCTTCGCGGGTGAAACGACCACCTGCGACCAGGCGCAGGGCGTCGGTCACGTCGAAGGTCAGCTGACCGAAAGCGGCGAGGCTTTCGGTGTCCAGCCGGGGGGTGAAGCGGGTGGTCGAGATAGTACCCTGGCGGAAGAAGTTTTCGGTCGACTGGTTTTCGCCGAAGTAGAAGGCCCCCAGCACATAGCGCAGCCGCTGGTCTTCCTTCGACGACAAGCGGACTTCGAGCGACGCCTGTTCCGCCAGATCGGTGAAGTCGCCTGCAAAGCCGGGCAGATAGGTGCGGAACTTCACGTCCGACTTACGGTAGGCGGGAACGACGGTCAGCGTGCCAAAGCCCATGTCGCCGACGATCGTGGCGCTGAGGCCGTAGAATTTATTGTCGAGGAAACCGTCGGTGCCGGCCTGCGCGACGCAGCCGCTGCGCACGAAACCGCCAAAGCCACCGCAGAAAGGCGGCGCGAAGATGGTGGCGGCATAGCCCGCAATCGCGGCCTGGGCGCGTGGGTCGGAGATGCTGACGCGATCATTGAGGTCCGGCACGGCGAAGGCGGCGCTGGGCAGCAGGACGGCGCCCGACCCCTTGCCATGCTGGCGATAATAGTCGGCGACCAGCGTCATCGACCACATGTCGGACGGTTCGATCAGCAGCGAGGCGCGGACGGCTTCGCCCTTGTCGTCATCATAGCCGTCCGAGATATAGCCGTCGCGGTCGACGATCTGGCCAGCGACGCGCAGGGCGACGGTGTCGCCGATCGGCACGTTGAGCGCCAGAAAGCCCTTCTTGCTGTCGTAATTGCCATATTCGAACAGGCCTTCGGCACCGAATTTGCCCAGTTCCGGCTTTTTCGGCAGCACGTTGATGGCGCCGCCCGTGGCATTGCGGCCATAGAGGGTGCCCTGCGGCCCCTTGACCACCTCGACCCGTTCCAGATCGTAGAAGACGCCCGCCGGTGCGGTCGGGCGGCCGACATAGACGCCGTTGAAGTTGAAGGCGATGGCGTTTTCGGAGAAGCTGTTCTGCGAATTGGTGCCGACGCCGCGCAGGAAGAAGCTGGTGGTGCCGCCGGTGGGCTGCACGACCAGCGAGGGGACCAGCTTGCCGAGATTGGCGGTTTCGGTGATGCCCGACTTGGCGAGATCGTCACCGGTCACAGCCGATACGGCGAGCGCGGCGCGCTGCAGCGATTCCGAGCGGCGCTGGGCGGTGACGACGATGTCGGCCAGGCCTTCATTGGCGGCTTCGGCGGTATCCGGCGCGTCCGCGCCAGCCTGTTGGGCCGATACGCCCTGCGTGCTCAACGTCAACATTATGGCGGTTCCCGCCAGAAGCAATTTTTTCATGCTATCCTCCCCATGCGGCGCGTTGTGTTCGACCGCGCCTTCGGATTGACATGTGGCAAGTTCGGTAAAATTATCATAACGATTTGTTTCGATGGCTTTCCACAAATAGGATTGATGGATGCGGCTCGACCAATTTGACCTGAATTTGCTCATCGCCTTCGACGTGCTGATCCAGGAGCGGGGCGTCACGCGGGCGGCGGAGCGGCTGAACCTGACCCAATCAGCGATGAGCGCGGCGCTGAAGCGGCTGCGCGAGGCTTTTTCCGACGACATATTGGTGCAGCATGGCAAGCGGATGGTGCCGACGCCTGGAGCGCTGTCGCTCGCGCCCCATGTGGCGGCGGCGGTGCTGAATTTACGCGGCATATTGGCGAGCGGGATGCATTTCGATCCCGCCCAATCGCGGCGGCGCTTTCGCATCGTTGCGTCCGATTATATCACGACCGTGCTGCTCGGCCCGGCGCTGCGGTCGTTGCAGGCGGAAGCGCCGGGCGTGCAGATCGAGATCACGCTGCCGCGATCGGACATTCTAGAGCGGCTGGACGATGGCGACATCGACCTCATCATCTCGCCGGAAAAATATCTCAGCCCCGATCATCCCCGCGAACTCGTGTTCGAGGAACGGCATGTGGTGGTGGGCTGCGCCAATAACCCGGTGCTGCAAAAGCCGCTGGATGCCGACACCTTCTACAATAGCGGGCATATCGTGGTGAGCGTGTCGCGCGACGGGACGTTCATCGACGATGTGCTGCGCGATCATGGGCGGCAGCGGCGGATCGAAATCATCTGCGCGGCCTTTACCCAGGTGCCCTGGATGCTGCCCGGCACCACGCGGCTGGCGTTGATGCATGAGCGGCTGGCGCGCGAACTGGCCCCGCAATTATCGCTGGTCTTGTGCGAGCCGCCCTTTCCGCTGCCGTCGATGCGCGAGATGATGCAGTTTCACAGCGCGCGGGCCGCTGATCGGGGCCTGTCGTGGCTGCGCGAACGGTTGATCGCGACATCGGGTGGAAGCGCAGGTCGCAGCGGCCAGGTCGCTTAGCCGGCCTGGCGCAAATTCGGGAGAGGCGGTGGGCGGAGCATTCTTTCGCTCGGGCCGCGCAAACTGTTCGGCCCCTTCCGCGCGGTTCGGACGTTGGTGCGCCATCACGTCAAAGGAAATAGCATGAAGATCCCCAAGGGTACGACCGTTGCAGTTGCCGATGGTGAATTGCTGAACCTGTTTCAGAATAGCGGCGATGAGTCGGCACCCAAGCTGAGCGCGCTGCCCGATGCGGCGATTTCGTCCGACAATAAGGGGTCGGGCGGTCGTCACCATAGCAGTTCGGCCAACCCGTCGGAAAGCCAGCTGGAGGAAGATAGTTTTGCCGCCGGCACCGCCGCTTTCCTCAACAAGCAGGTGCTTGATGGCAAGATCGAAAGCCTGATCATCGTCGCTGCGCCCCGGACATTGGGGGAGTTGCGCAAACATTATCACAAGACACTGTCGGCCATCCTTGTCGGCGAGATCGCGAAAGACCTGACCGGCCAGTCGGCGTCCGACATTGAAAAGACCATCGCGGCCGCCTGACGCCGTTCGGCATGCTACCAACAGGAGATGATATGACACAGACGATCGAGCGGAGTTTCGCGACGCGCCAGCAGGCCGAACTCGCGGTGGAGCGATTGGTCCAGGAGCATGGATTCGAACGCGACGATATCTTCGTGTCGGCGCGGGGCGAGCAGAATAGCGCGGGCGAAGCCGACAGCGACGAAGCGGCCGATAATGGGCCTATCGCCGTGTCGATCGCACTGCACGACGACAGCCAGGTCGCTTTGATCGAGGCCGTGTTCGATGAACTGCAGGCGGCATAGAGGCATCCGTCCAGTCGAACCTCGCGGGGTCGGTGGCATCGCGGCAAGCGATGCGCCGACCGCGCGACGGGGCGGTCGATGACTGCCGACAGCGGCATGAGCCTGGAGGCCATGCGTCTGGCGATGGAAGAGGCTGCGGCGCGGGGCGATTTTGAAAAGGCGGCCGAGTGGCGGGACAGGATCAGCTTGTTGCGCGGCGCTGCATCGGGTGCTGAAACGCGCGACTTCGATCCGACCGGGCTGGTCCGCCAAAAGCCCGGAGCAATGGGATTGGGCAGCAGCCGCCAGCGCATGACCCCACCGCCAGGCTGGACGCCGCCCAAGAAACCCGATCCGATGACGGGCGGCCAACCCCGGCGCAAACGCGGCAAATAAGGCTGATGGGGATGCAGGACTAAGGTTTGGGTAGGATCGCATGGGTGGCAAGGTGCGATGCCATCCCGTCATTGCCTTGATCGGTCGCCACCGAGATGGCGCTATTGCCCGCGACGTCCATCGCATAGGGATCAGCGCCCAGGGCAAGCAGGGTGTCCACGATCTTATAATGCCCGAACAAGGATGCCATCATCAGCGCCGTCTGGCCTGCGCGGTTGACGGCATGGGGGTAAGCCCCCGCACCCAGTAAAAGGTCGGCGATCGCATCATAGCCCTTGAACGCCACGCCCATCAGCGCGGTGTTGCCGCGTCCTTCGTCCGGCTGATCGACCGGCGCACCCAGGCGAAGCAGCAGCGCTGTCGCGTCTTCCTGTCCGTTATAACTGGCTAGGATCAAGGCCGTATGCCCTTTGGCGTCCCTGGCCGCGATATCGGCCCCGCCTTGCAGCAAGGCGGGGATGACGTCGACCCGGCCCAGCCTTGCGGCGTCGAACAACAGCGCCTGGATGCGTTCCGGCGATGGTAGGGGGAAGGGCTCGGCATTATCGGCCGCTATACTATCGGTCATGCAATTTTCCTTTCCGATGAAACGGAGCGCGGCCTTGCCTGTTCCGTATCGGCGAGCGGGGCTGGGCCAACCCTGATGCTGATCGGTGAACCGGGGCAAGGCCAGGCCGGGCGTCGGAACTTGCGGGCTTTGCGGCTCGTAGGTTGACCGACAGCCTTTGGGCGACGGCGAAAGCGCCGCCCGCCATTCATCAGCAAGGACCCATCATGACCGATCGTCTCACCCTGCAAGATCCCCGCAATCAATATCCCCAGCCGCCCTTTCCCAAACAGCCCCAGCCAGCCCCCGGCATCGCGGCACAGATGGATCCGACACCGGACCATGGCGAGGAAAGCTATGTCGGGTCCGGCAAGCTCAAGGGGCGCAAGGCGCTGATCACCGGCGGCGATTCCGGCATCGGCCGGGCGGCGGCGATTGCCTATGCGCGGGAAGGGGCCGATGTCGCCATCGCCTATCTGCCGAGCGAGGAGGAGGATGCGCGGGCGGTGATCGCGCTGATCGAAGCGGAGGGGCGCAAGGCCGTCGCGCTGCCGGGCGACGTCATGGAGGAAGGCTGGTGCCGACAGTTGGTCGAGGATGCGGTCTCGGGTCTAGGCGGCCTGGATATCCTGGTCGTCAATGCGGGGCGTCAGCAGTTTCGGGACGATGTGCTGGCGGTAAGTTCAGCGGATTTCGACCGCACGATGAAGATCAACCTCTATGCGTTGCACTGGATCGCGCAGGCGGCGGTGCCGCATCTTCCGGCTGGGGCGTCGGTCATCACCACCGCGTCGATCCAGGCCTATGATCCATCGGCGATATTGTTGGACTATGCGACGACGAAGGCGGGCATCGTCGCTTATACCAAGGCGCTGGCCAAGCAACTGATCGAGAAGGGCATTCGCGCCAATGTCGTGGCACCCGGTCCTTTCTGGACGGTGCTGCAATCGACGGGCGGCCAGCCGCAGGAGAAGGTCACGACATTCGGCGCGCAAAGCCAGTTCGGCCGCCCCGGCCAACCGGTCGAGATCGCGCCTGTCTATGTGCTGCTGGCGTCGCAGGAGGGCAGCTATATCACAGGAGAGGTTTATGGTGTGACCGGCGGGGCAGGGATTGCCTGAGGCGATCGGGCCTGAGAGGGTCTGGCTTGCCAGTGCGCCGGTATGATCCTGCGCCATTGCGGCGGGAAAAATTTGGCTCCCTGAGTAGGATTCGAACCTACGGCCATTCGATTAACAGTCGAATGCTCTACCGCTGAGCTATCAGGGAGCAGCCCGGCTCTCACCGGGCAGAGCGCGCCTATAGCAGCGGGTTTTGCGCAATGGCAAGGGTTAATCTGATGATTTTTTTACGGTGCGATCAGGCGATGAACTGCTCGGCGGCGATACGATCGTCGAGCGTATGTTCGGGATCGAACAGCAGGGTGAGCGGGGTCGCGCGGTCGATGCGGACCTCCACCTGGGCGACGTCGCGCACTTCGCGTTGATCGGCGACGGCGCTGACCGGGCGCTTGACCGGGTCGAGCACGGTGAAGCGGATGACGGTGTTTTCGGGCAGGATCGCGCCGCGCCAACGGCGGGGGCGGAAGGGGCTGATCGGGGTGAGTGCAACCAGGCCCGACCCCAGCGGCAGGATGGGGCCATGGGCGGAGAGGTTGTAGGCGGTGGAGCCGGCCGGGGTGGCGACCAGTACGCCGTCGCAGACCAGTTCGGGCAGGACGGCGCGGCCATTGACCTGCACCTCCAGCTTGGCAGTCTGGCGGGTTTCGCGCAGCAGCGAGACTTCGTTGATGGCGGGGATGGAAAATTGTTCGCCATCGACGGTATCGACGACCATGCGCAGCGGGTGGACCTTGAAGCTCTTGGCCTTGTCCAGCCGCTGGTCGAGCCGTTCGAGCCGCCATTCGTTCATCAGGAAGCCGACGGTGCCCAAGTTCATGCCGAAGACGGGGACGATCCGCCGCGCTTCCAGCATGGCGTGGAGGGTTTGCAGCATATAGCCATCGCCGCCCAGCGCGATGACCATGTCGGCCTGTTCGATGGGGACGAAGTCATAGGCGGCGCGGAGCCGCTCTTCGGCGGCTCTGGCGGCCTGGGTCGGGGACGCGACGAGGGCACGCCGGGGTTCGTCGATCATCCGCCGGTAACGCTCATGTGGCGACGGGTGGCGGGGCCGGTTTCGCCCGCGCCGATGCGGAAGTCGTGGCGGGCGGGCTTCAAGCGCAGCGCGCGGTCGATCAGCGGTTCGACTGCGTCCAGGCCACCGTCGCGCAGGGCTGCTTTGAAATCCACATGATCCTCATGCCCCAAGCACATGAAGATCTTGCCCTCGCAGGTCATGCGGATGCGGTTGCAATCGGCGCAGAAATTCTGGGTGAGCGGGGTGATGAGGCCGAGTTTGGCGCGCAGGCCATCGACACGGTGATAGCGGGCCGGGCCGCCGGTGCGGTCGGGCACGGGCGTCAAGGGGTGGGCGGCGTCGATCGCGGCGGCGACCTGCGTCAGCGGGAGATATTGGTCGGTGCGGTCTTCGCCGGTGTCGCCCAGCGGCATGGTTTCGATGAGGGTGAGGTCCAGCCCCTCCGCATCGCACCAGCGCAGCATGGGGAGGATTTCATCCTCGTTGAAATCCTTGAGCGCTACCATGTTGATCTTGATGGCGAGGCCTGCGTCGCGGGCTTCCGTGACGCCGTGGAAGACGGTGGCGATGTCGCCGCCGCGCGTTATATGGGCAAAACGCGCCGGGTCGAGGCTGTCGAGGCTGACATTGATGCGGCGGACCCCAGCGTCGAACAACATGGTGGCATGATCGGCGAGGCGGGTGCCGTTGGTGGTGAGGGTGAGTTCGTCCAGCCCGTTGCCCAGATGCCGCCCGATCCGCCGCACCAGTTCGCCAATGTCGCGGCGCACCAGCGGTTCGCCGCCGGTCAGGCGGATACGGGTGATGCCGCGCGCGATGAACAGGTCGGCCAGCAGCGCGATCTCTTCGAGGGTCAGCACCTGGCTTTTGGGCAGGAACTGCATCCGTTCGGCCATGCAATAGCGGCAGCGCAGGTCGCACCGGTCGGTCACGGAAATGCGCAGATAGCTGATGCGGCGACCAAGGCCGTCGGTCAGCGGCGTGCGCGGGGGATCGGCTGGCAGCATGGGGCATAGGTAGGCGATGGGCAGGAGCCGTGCAAGCACCCCGGTTGCAGAGGGGGCAAGAGGTCGGTAACGCATTCTTGTTATGCCGTTTCGATGCACGGCACCGGGGGACGAATAGAGTGAGCGGAGAGAGTGCCGCAGACGGCCAGCGCAGCCTGTTCATCCTGTCGCCGGACGACCGCGACGGGCTGTGCCATGCGGCGCGGCTGGCGGGATGGCGCGCGATCGGCGCACGGCGTCCGGGCGATGCGCCGCAACGGTTTTTGCGCAGCGAGGCGCAGGTGGCGCTGGTCGATATGCGCCAGGGCGGCGATGCCGCGCGGTTGATGGCCCCTTTGGTCCCGGCGATGGAGGCGGGCGGCGGCGCGCTGATCGTGCTGGTCGATCCGGGCGATGTGAGCCGGGTGCCCGCGCTGATGGAAGCGGGGGCGACGCATTTCCTGCTGGCCCCCATTGCCGACGCGGCGCTGCGCGCCGCGCTGGCGTCGGCGCATCGGCTGGTCGAGCGGCTGGGCGGCGGGGCCAAGCATAGCCAGCGGGCACAGCGTATCCGCCGGGGCGATGCGCTCTATTGGCAGTTGGAGCGCGACGGGCGGCTGCGGCTGAGCGCCGGGCTGATGGCGCATCTGGGCCTTGGTCAGGCGCTGGTGGCACCGGCCGCGCTGATCCGGCGGCTGCCGCGCGGCGAGCGCCGCGCGGTGCTGGCGGCGTTGCGGGCGATGCTGCGCAGTGGAGCGGCCGATACGCTGGCGCATGGCCTGCCCGATCGGCCGGGCGACCGGCTGGTCCATCATCTGCGGGTCGAGGAGGGATTGGTCGCGGCCGATGTCGAATGGCTGTCCGACGGGCATGAGCGGGAAAGTGCGTCGCGCGATTATTTGACCGGGGTGCGATCGCGGCAGGCGGCGCTGGCTTGGCTGGAACAGCGGCAGGGTTTGCCGACCACGGTGCTGCTGCTGTCGATCAGCCAGTTCGAGCGGATGAACGCCGCCTATGGCCAGGTGGTGGGCGACGCGCTGCTAGGGCGGATCGCGCGGCGGATCGAGCGGCTGGTCGATGATGTCGCGCCCGGCGCGATGGTGGCGCGGATTGCGGGGACCGAATTTCTGGTCGGGCTGACCGGCGAGGCGGCGGGTGGCGACCGGGCGACCTTCCTGGCGCGGCAGTTGATCGGGGCGATCGGGCGGCCGTTCAGCGCGGGGGATCACCTCATCCGCCTGATCGCGCGCTGCGGCATCGCCCAGGCGCGGCAGGATGATGATGCGACGCTGATGCTGCGGCGGGCGGGGACGGCGCTGGCCGATGCGCGGCAGGCGGGCGGCGAAGGCATCCGCATCCTGTCGGCCGACAAGCAGAGCCGCCAGGTGGATGCCGACCGGCTGGAGACTGACCTGCGGCTGGCGCTGGACCGGGGCGAGATCGGCATCGTGTTCCAGCCGCAATATCCGGTTCATTCAGCGCAGATCAGCGGGGTCGAGGCGCTGGCCCGGTGGAACCACCCCCATTATGGGCCGCTGGGCGCGGCCATGCTGTTCGCGACCGCCGAGCGATCCGACTATATGCTGCCCTTGTCGGCGCATATCCAGGCGGAGGCGTTGCGGCAGGCGGCGGCGTGGCCACGGGCGCTGGCGGCGCTGCGGCTGTCGATCAACGTGACGGCGGCGGACATCGCCCAGCCCAGTTTCATGAGCGAATTGTTGCGGATGGTCGATAGCAGCGGCTTCCCGCGATCGCGGTTGACGGTGGAGATTACCGAGAGTGGGCTGATCGAGGATATCGGCGCGGCGTCGGCGCTGCTGCGGGCGTTGCGCGCCGAAGGGCTGGCGGTGGCGATCGACGATTTCGGGACGGGCTATTCGAGCCTGGCCTATTTGAAGAACCTGCCGCTCGATTATCTCAAGATCGACAGCGGGCTGGCGCAGGATATTGCCGGGACGGCGCGCGATCGGATCATCGTGCGCGGGGTCATTCATATGGCCAAATCGCTGGGGCTCAAGGTCATCGCCGAAGGGGTGGAGACCGAGCAGCAACTCGACCTGCTGGCGCGCGAAGGGTGCGACTATTATCAGGGCTTTTTGCGGTCGGCAGGGATTTCGTCGGCGGATCTGGTCAGTTTGTTTTTGAGCTGACACGCAAAAGGGCGCGGGGTTTTGACCCGCGCCCTTTTTTGCCTTTGGGGCTGATCGCTTAGAGCGCAGCTTTCAGGGCGTCGACAAGGTCGGTCTTTTCCCAGGGGAAGAAGTCGCCTTCGGGCGTGCGGCCGAAATGGCCGTAGGCGGCGGTCTTCTGGTAGATGGGCTTGTTAAGGCCTAGATGCGTGCGGATGCCCTTGGGCGTCAGGCGCACCAGCGTCGGCAGCACGGCTTCGATCGCCGAGGCTTCGACGGTGCCGGTGCCGTGCAGATCGACATAGAGCGAGAGCGGTTCGGCAACGCCGATGGCGTAGCTTAATTGGATCGTGCAGCGGCGGGCGAGGCCGGCGGCGACGATGTTCTTGGCGAGGTAGCGGGTGATATAGGCCGCCGAGCGATCGACCTTCGTGGGGTCTTTGCCCGAAAACGCGCCGCCGCCATGGGGCGATGCGCCGCCATAGGTGTCGACGATGATCTTGCGGCCGGTCAGGCCAGCGTCGCCGTCGGGACCGCCGATTTCGAACAGGCCGGTCGGGTTGACATAGATGCTGGCGTCATCGGGCATCCAGCCGTCGGGCAGGATTTCGGTCATCACGCCTTTGACATAGGCGCGCAGCTTGGCGCGGCTGTCGTCATTGTCCATGCCCTGGGCATGCTGGGTCGAGACGACCAGCGCGGTGGCGCGAACCGGCTTTTCATCGATATATTCGAGCGTCACCTGGCTCTTGGCGTCCGGCTCCAGGAAATCGACCACCTTGTTGTGGCGATCATGGGCGAGGCGTTCGAGGATCTTGTGCGAATAATAGAGGGTGGCGGGCATGAGGTCGGGGGTTTCGTCCGACGCATAGCCGAACATGATGCCCTGATCGCCGGCGCCTTCATCCTTGTTGCCGCTTTCATCGACGCCCTGCGCGATGTGGGCGGACTGGCCGTGGAGGTTGTTTTCGAAGCGGAAGGTTTCCCAATGGAAGCCGTCCTGCTCATAACCGATGCGCTTGACCGTTTCGCGGACGGTTGCTTCAATCTCTTCCTGCGCGCCCGGTGCCCAGGCACCATCCTCATAGACGCCCTTGCAGCGGATTTCGCCGGCGAGGACGACGAGTTGGGTCGTGGTCAGCGTTTCGCAGGCGATGCGGGCTTCGGGGTCTTTCGACAGGAAGAGATCGACGATGGCGTCGGAAATCTGGTCGGCGACCTTGTCGGGATGGCCTTCGGAAACGGATTCCGAGGTGAAGAGAAATTGATTGCGCATGGGACTCCCATAGAATGCTGGGGCGGTAAACGACATAAAGAATAGTTTATGTGGCTATTAGCTTTTGCTGGGGCGGATGGCAATGGCGAGGGCAAAGAGCGCCAGCATGAGGGCGAAGGGTGCCCAGTTGCCGACCGCCGCGAAGAGCGTGGGCGGGAGCGCAGGGGGCAGGCCGGAATCGAGGAAACCGGCGCGGTTGAGGCCAAGGGCATGGACGACCCGGCCACGGGCGTCGATGATCGCCGAGACGCCGGTGGGGGTCGAGCGGATGATCGGCAGACCTTCCTCCAGCGCGCGGAGGCGGGCTTGCGCCAGATGCTGGACCGGCCCCCAGGGGCCGAACCAGGCGTCGTTGGAGGGATTGAAGAGGAAGGCGGGGCGGTTGGCGCGATCGACCACTTGCCCCGAAAACACGATCTCGTAGCAGATCTGCACGCCCATATTGAGGGTGGGGCGGCCGGTGGCGGCGGCGAGCGGCAGGCTTTGGGGGCCGGGGCCGGGCCAGAAGTCGGCATCGCCGGGGACAAGCCGCGAGAGGCCGATCGGTTCGAGGACGGAGCGCAGCGGCAGATATTCGCCGAAGGGGACGAGATGCGCCTTGCTGTAGCGGGCCGCGATGGCGGCCTGGGGCGTGACGATCCAGACGCTGTTATTGGCGCCGGCCAGTTTGTTGACGAGGATGCCGTCCTGTTCGACCGGCTTGAAATAGACTTTGTCGGCGCCGGTCAGCAGCAGGTCGTCGGGGCCGAGCAGCGCGGCGAGGCGGGCGCGCCAGTCGGGCTCCATGTCGAGATAGGCGGGGATGGCGGCTTCGGGCCAGAAGATGAGGCGCGGGGCGGGACGCGGCTCACCCGTGAGGGCGGCGAGCTTGCGGAAATTGGCAAATTCGCGCTCGACCGAATATTTCTCGTCCTGGCCGATATTGGGCTGAACGACGCGGATGCGCGGCGCGCCGGGCGGGGTGGCGGGCGCAGGCGCGAGCCAGCCCCATAGCGCGGCGAGGAGGAGCGGGGCGAGCAGGGCGGCGGGGACCGCGACCTGACGCCGGGCGATCAGCAGCAGTGCGGCGCTGGCGAGGATGACCAATGCGCCGAGGCCGTAGGTGCCGATGAGGGTGGCGGCGATGGCCGCGCCGCTGGGCAGCAGGATGATGCCGATCGGGTTCCAGGCGAAGCCGGTGCAGAGGGTGGCGCGCAGATATTCGGTGGCGATCCACAGGGCGGCGAGGAGGAGGGGGAAGCCAAAGTCGCTGGCCGCGCTGGGCGCGGCACCCACCCCCGACCCCTCCCTTGAAAGGGAGCGGCGTTTTCTGTGTAGCCACCAGGCGCCCATCGTTGCGAGCGCGGGGAAGAGGGCGAGGTAGAGGGACAGGAGCAGCACGCCGCCATAGCCCAGCCAATGCGGCATCGAGTCCTGAAAGGTGAAGGCGTGGGCGATCCAGTGGAGGGCGAGGGTAAACTGGCCGACGCCGAACAGCCAGCCATAGGTGAAGGCGGCGCGGCGGTCGGGCGCGGTTTCGACCAGGTGGATCAGCAGCGCGAGGGCAAGGAGCGTGACCGGCCAGAGCGACAGGGGCGCAAAGCCGGTCGCCGAGGCGAGGCCCGCCAGCAGCGCGGCGAGCCGGGGGCGGCGATCAACCATGGCGCGCACCGGCGCGATCAGCCGATGGTCGCCATGGTGGCCTGGCTGCACTTGTCGGCCTTTTCACCGCCGCCGCCGGTCAGCATCGAGGCGGCGAGGAAGCCACCGACGAGCAGCAGCAGGAACAGGGCCGAAAGCCAGGCGAGATATTTTTCGATGAACGCCTTGATGGGACGGCCGAATTTCCAGAACAGGAAGCCGACCAGCATGAATTGGAACGCGCGGCTGACGACGCTGGCCCAGAAGAAGGTGAAGAGCGGCAGGCCGACGAATCCGGCCGTGATCGTGATCAGCTTGAACGGGATCGGCGTCGCGCCCTTGATCAGGATGATCTCCGCGCCGTATTCGCGCAGGTAGCAGGCGGCGACCGGGAATTTGGCGGCGAGGCCGAGCGCGGTCAATATCTGTTCGCCCAGCGCCTCATAGAGGAAATAGCCGATGGCATAGCCCAGCATCCCGCCCAGCACGGAGGCAAGGGTGCAGATGAAGCCGAAGCGGATCGCCCGTTCGGGGCGCGACAGGCACATGAGACCCAGCAGCGGATGCGGCGGGATGGGGAAGAAGCTCGATTCCAGGAAGGAAATGACGAACAGCCATCGTTCGGCATGGGCATGGGCGGCTTTGGCCAGCGTCCATTGATAGAGCCTGTTGAGCATGACGCGCGACGTAGCCGAGATCGTTCCGGGTCGCCAGCGATTTTGCTGTCTCAAAAACGGTCAACGAAGCGGACAGGGGGCTTAGGTTTTTGGTTGCGGGGGAGATTGTACGCTTTGCGGGAAAAGGGGGGTGTTGTTCCGTGGCGGCCGGCCCACCCACTGTACGATAAGGCACCGGTCAGCGTGATTCGACGCGACGGCGTTGACGGCGCGGCACCGTCTGGGCAAGACCCCTTCCTCCCCTGTCCTGTTCGGTTCGCGCGTTTGACATTTTCTTCCATTCCCTGGGCCAGGCTGCGGCAGCGCGCGGGCGGCATCGCGTTCGCGCTGGTGCTCAACGCCATCTTGCTGCTGGGGCTGTTTACGCTGTCGCCCTCGTTCGAGCCCAAAAAGGCCGACGACCGGTTGCCGGTGACGTTCGACGTCGAAACGGGGACCAAGACCGAGCAGGAGCAGAAGCGCGCGCCCAAGGCGGAGAAGCGCGAGCAGGACGAGGCCAGCCCGCCCAAACAGGCCGAGGCGGTGGTGCGGCCGCCGGTGCCGACCGAAAAGCCGGTCGAGGAGCCGCCATCGCCCTTCCCCTTCCTGACGATGAACCGCGAGCAGATGGCGTCGGCGGACATCGGCAACATGCCCAAGGCAGCGCAGGGCGCGGCGGCGGGACAGGGCGACAGCGCGGCGGTCGCCGGGCCGGGCGAGGGGCCGGGCGGGGTGCAATTGTTCAACGCCGAATGGTATCGGCGGCCGACCAACAGCGAATTGTCCACCTATATCCCCGCCAATGCGCCGCCCGAAGGCTGGGGCCTGGTCGCGTGCAAGACGGTCGACCATTATCATGTGGAAAACTGCCAGATATTGGGCGAATCGCCGATGGGGTCGGGCTATGCCCGCGCGGTGCGGCTGGCCGCCTGGCAATTCCTGGTCCGCCCCCCGCGCGTGAATGGCAAGCCGCAGGTGGGGAGTTGGGTGCGGATACGGATCGATTATACCCGGTCTGGGGGACGGGTTGGGGGGTGACGAGGGGTGTGAACATTGTTTCACGGTGCCCGCCTGTATCCACCTATGATACTCATGCTGCCATGAAAGAAGAGAAACCCGAAAGCGTATATTTCACAGCTCGCCGCCACATTGTCTGGACGGTCATTGCTATGTTTGCGATCATGTGGGGCGTGCCGTTGGTGCTCAGCGCATTCGGTCTATCTTCATCATGGATTTTGGCAGTCTTTTCGTCTTTGGCGCTTGCTTGGGCTTTGATAGGCGGCATTCGGTGCATGCTCATTGCCTGCCCGACCTGCCAAAAATCGCTCTTCATGCGCGGTATTGTCAGCGTGCCATGGCCAGCAAAGCGGTGTAGCCGATGTGGCAGCGACCTTACGCAAGTTTCACTCTGATCGATGTTTTGTACAGCGCCAGCATTCGCCGTTCTCCTAGCGCGGCTTCATCGGGATGAGGCGTGTCGAATGATGCGCCAACGTCGAGCCCCCTCATCCAACTTCGCCTAGGCGGCTGCGCCGCCAAGGCTGCGTATCCTTCTCCCCGTGGGGGAGAAGGTTTGGGGGCGTGGGTGGGGTTTGGCTTACGCCCGCCGCGCCGAGAGCGGGGTTTCGTCGGGGCGGAGGGTTAGGACTTCGACGCCGGTGCGGGTGACGGCGACGGTGTGTTCGAACTGGGCGGAGAGTTTGCCGTCGTTGGTGGTGACGGTCCAGCCATCATCCTGGGTCGAGACTTTGCGACTGCCCTGATTGAGCATCGGTTCGATGGTGAAGACCATGCCTTCCCGCAATGGCAGGCCCGTGCCGGGGCGGCCGAAATGGAGGACTTGCGGCTCTTCGTGCATTTCGCGGCCGATGCCGTGGCCGCAATAGTCGCGCACGACGCTATAGCCGTTGCGCTTGGCATGACGCTCGATTGCAAAGCCGATATCGCCCAGATGCGCGCCGGGGCGGACCTGGGCGATGCCGGGCCAGAGCGCTTCCTGGGTGACGCGGACGAGGCGGCGGGCGGCGGGGGCGACGTCGCCGACGAGGTAGGTTTTGCTGGAATCGGCGATAAAGCCGTTTTTTTCCAGCGTGATGTCGAGATTGATGATGTCGCCGTCGCGGATGATGGCGTTGGCATCGGACACGCCATGGCAGACGACATGGTTGATCGAGCAGTTCAGCACATATTGGAAGCCATATTGGCCCTTGCTCGCCGGGCGGGCGGCGAGGTCGAGGGTGATATAGCGGTCGACCAGATCGTTGACGGCCATGGTCGAGAGGCCCGCGAGCGGCTGCGTGTCGAGCATGGTGAAGACCGCGGCGAGCAACTGGCCCGATTGTCGCATCAGCGCCAGTTCGTCGGGGGTCTTGACCATGTCAGGCGGCGGCCCGTTGCGCCAATTCGACATGGGCGGCGGCATATTGCTGCCGCACGATGTCGTTGAAGGAGAGGGTCGGGTTGGCTTCGGCCAACATGCC
>TARA_R110000787_G_scaffold44210_1_pt1 | contig 29732 bp, 22 predicted proteins | sample TARA_R110000787 | Tara Oceans TARA_R110000787 (sample SAMEA4397920) | marine metagenome | biome: Polar Biome; feature: [DCM] deep chlorophyll maximum layer (ENVO:01000326); material: water (ENVO:00002006), including particulate matter (ENVO:01000060) such as... | depth 35 m | reverse complement strand
GGCCGCCACGCGGTACCCATGCCGGTGGTGGAAAGTATTCTCGCCAACTGGCTACTCGCGGGAGCAGAGATAGATATTCCCGCCGGAATGACTGTGCTTGCGCCCGTCCGTGCGGAGGAAACGCTGTCCCTCTCCGCGGGCAAGCTGAGCGGAACCGCAACGCGCGTTCCCTGGGGCCGGACGGCGGCGCAGGTTGTGGTGATCACCGCAGAGGGTGACGTTGCCCTGATGGAAGCGGGCGCCTACAGCGTGACCGAAAACCAGAATATCGCCGGCGAGCCGCGCGATACGCTCACTTTTAAGGATGCCACCCCTGCCGCCACGGGCCGCCTGCCCGGCGGGACGACGCTAGGCTCAATCTTTGCCCTCGGGGCGATGATGCGCTCGGCGCAGATGGCCGGGGCGATGGAATGGATACTGGAGGCCAGCGTGCAATATGCCAACGACAGGGTCCAGTTTGGCCGGGCCATCGGAAAATTCCAGGCCATCCAGCAGAGCATGGCGGAGCTCGCCGGACATACGGCGGCCTCCGGCGCCGCATCCACCGGGGCGTTTCAGGCGGCCGACCTCGCCCAGCAATCCGGTTTGGACAGCACCTTCGAGATTGCCGCCGCCAAGACCCGGATCAGCGAGGCCGCGGGCATCGCCGCCGCGATCTCCCACCAGATCCATGGTGCCATCGGCTTTACCTATGAGCATGACCTGCATTTCCGCACCCGGCGGCTCTGGTCCTGGCGCGATGAATTCGGCTCCGACAGCTACTGGGCGGACTGGATTGGCGGTAATGTCCTGGAACGGGAGGCCGACGATCTCTGGCCCTGGCTCACGACCCGGCCCACCTAGAACAACAACAGCAGACAAACTGCGGCAGAGGAGACATTGACCATGACACTCAATATCAAAATCACTGGCGGAACCATCATCGACGGCACCGGTGCACCCGGCTATATCGGAGACATCGGCATTTTAGATGGTCGCATTGTCGCCGTCGGACAGGTTGACGAAGACGCCGACCAGGTCATCGATGCCACCGGCCTGACGGTGACGCCAGGCTTTGTCGATATCCACACCCATTACGATGCGCAGGTGATCTGGGACCGGATGCTGTCCATCTCCCCCTGGCATGGCGTCACCACCGCGGTCATCGGCAACTGCGGCTTCGGCGTCGCGCCGACCCGGCCCGACCACCGCACCAACATCATGCGCACGCTGGAAAAGGTGGAAGGCATGTCCTATGACGCGCTGGCAAGCGGTCTTGGCGATGACTGGCCGTTCGAAAGTTTTCCCGAATATATGGATGCAATCGAGGCGCGCGGCTCCGCCATCAATCTCGCGGTCTTCGCCGGACATACGCCGATCCGCACCTATGTCATGGGCCCGGATGCCGTGGAACGTACCGCCAACAACGACGAGATCGAGGCCATGGCCGATATTGTGCGCGGCGCGATGGAGGCCGGAGCCATCGGCTTTTCCACATCGCAAGCGACCACCCATCACGGCTATGGCGGCAATCCGGTGCCGAGCCGCCTCTCCGACATGATCGAGATCGACAGCCTCGTCTCCGCCGCGAAGATTTCCGGCGCCAAGATCATCCAGGCGACCGTCGGCCCGACCCTGTTTCATGACCAGCTGGCGCTGCTCGCCCGCAAGCATGACATCCCGGTCACCTGGACGGCGCTCCTCTCAGGGATGTCCGGTCCCGGCTCCCACCGCAAGCATCAGAAAATTACGAATGACCTCAGGGCCAATGGTGCGAAAATCCATCCGCAGGTCGCCTGCCGCCCGATCAATTTCGATTTCGAGTTTAACGAGCCCTTCCCCTTCGAGATGCGCCCCCTGTTCAAGCAGGTCATGAAAGCGGACCGGGAAGGACGCAAGGCGATCTATCGCGACCCCGAGTTCCGCAAGCAGTTCCGCGAGGATACGGCGGAAGGTGCGCGCAATGCCCTTGCCGGCTGGGTCGACCGGACGGTGGTCTCCATGGCACCGGACAATCCGGAATGGGAGGAACAGCCGCTTGTCGATGTTGCGAAAAGCGTCGGCAAGGATCCGGTTGATTTCGTGCTGGACCTGTCGCTGGAAACCGACTTCGTCGCCCGCTTCCGCTTCGCCATCACCAATTATGACGAGGAGGAAGTCGCCGAGCTGTTGCAGGACGACAACATGATCCTCGGCCTGTCCGACGCTGGCGCCCATGCCAGCCAGCTTTGCGATGCCTGTTATTCGACCCATCTGCTCGGTCATTGGGTGCGTGAACGCGGCACGCTGACGCTGGAAAAGGCCATCCATATGCTGACGCAGAAACCGGCGGAACTGTTCGGCATTACGGATCGTGGCGTCCTCAAGGAAAGTGCGCTCGCCGATGTGGTCATCCTCGATCCGGCGACGGTCGCGGCGGGCAAGCTGGAACGGGTCTATGACCTGCCGACGGGGGCGGATCGCCTGATCTCACCAGCAAGCGGGATCAAGACGGTGATCGTCAACGGCAAAGTCCTGCTGGAAGAAAACCAGACCTCCATCCCCGAAGCGGCGGCGCTTCCGGGCAAGCTCTTACGAAACGGCGTCGCCGCATGAGGCCTCAGGCCGCGGGCGGATCGGCGCTAAACGTCGTGCGATAGAGCAACCTGCGGACGCCATCATAATCATTGGTGGCGTAATGCAGGGAGGTGCGGTTGTCCCAGATCGCCACATCCCCGGCGCGCCAGCGAAAGCGGCAGGAAAAATCCGGGCGGGTGCAATGCTTGTATATTTCCGCGAGAACAGGGGCGCTTTCCGCCTCACTCATATCCTCGAACCGGGTCGTGTAGATCGGGTTCAGGAAGAGCGACCGGCGGCCGCTGAGCGGCTCGGTGATCACCGCCGGATGCAGGATTTCCCGATCGGCATCGGGATCGCCGCGGATCATGCGGATGGAAGCCCCTGACCGTTCCTCTTCCGGCGGTTGATGGGTCACGCCATAGGGCGCGCCGATATGTACCGCGCGCCGCCCGTCAACGATCTTCTTTAGTTTTTCCGGGAGGGAGGCATAGGCGGCCACCTGGCTCGCCCAGACCGTATCCCCGCCCACTTCCGGCACCTCGATTGCCGACAGGACCGATCCGGCGGGCGGGTTTTCAAGAAAGCTGAAATCGGAATGCCAGTCACCGCCGAAGACGCCGGTGTTACGTTCTTCCGCCTCTTTGAGTACGGCAATGACCTCGTCATCTTCCGGCATCGGCGCGACATAGGGGAGTTTCATGAGCGGTCCGAACACCTCGGTCAGCTGCTTTTGTTGCCGGATCGTCGGATGCAGGCCGCGCAGCGCGATCATCTGGTGATCCGCGAGTGCATGGCGCAGCAGATCCGCAAGATCATCCGCGATCCCCTCATCGATCCTGACGCCCGTGATCTCGGCTCCCATCAGCCCCGTGAGTTTTTTTATTTCAACCATTTGTCCGTATTGCTGTTTTGTCTCTTGATTTCGCCGCCGGGTATCAGGAAAAACTGCCCATGTTGCCGCCATGGCCGCCATCGACATTGACCACTGAGCCGCTCACGAAGCTGGCACGATCGGAGGCCATGAAGGTGACCACATTGGCCACCTCCTCCGCCGTTGCGGCGCGGCCGCCCGGCAGGTTGCCAAGATAGCTCTGCCAGCGGTCAGGATCGCCAAACTGCTGCTCTGCGCGAGTCCGCATCAAAGTCTCGATCCGTTCGATCGCGACGGCGCCGGGACTGACGGCAAGCACCCGCAGCCCGTCATTGAGGCTGCGCCCGCCGACCGCCTTGCTGAAGGCATTGAGACCAGCGTTCCCCGTGGTGCCCGCGACATAGCCCGCATCGAAACGATCCGCCGCGAGGCCGGTCACATTGATGATCACGCCATGGCCGCGGTCCTTCATCAAGGCATAATAGGCGCGGCAGAGATTGATATAACCGAAGACCTTCAGATCCCAGGCTTCCCGCCAGCGCGCCTCGTCAATCGAGAGGAGGTCGCCCGCCGGAATGGCGCCTGCGTTGTTGATGAGGATATCGGGGAGCACCGTTGCCTCCGTCAGCGTCCTGATACTGCGGCTGTCGCTCAGATCAAGGGCGGAATATGTCACCGTAACTTTGGTAGCTTCCGAGATGTCCGCCGCCGTCTTCGCCAGCAATTCCTCGTTCCGCGCGACCAGATGCACGGCGCAGCCTTCCGATGCCAGCCCGCGGGCGACCGCGGCCCCGATTCCCTTCGATCCGCCGGTGACAATGGCGCTTTTCCCATCAAGACCCAGATTCATTTTTCTCTCCTTTTTCTTTCGGTCTTACTATGGCATGATTTATCCCTATCGGGACCCCCGGTTTACAAATTTTTCCACATATTGCGGGGTCCGGCGGTGTCATCAATACTTTTCAACGAACCGCTGTTTATGATTTAATTGTCAGGCTCGCCTTCCACCGGCGCGTAATTCCTGATCCCAATCCGGTCGTATGGAGGGCCCGGCTTTTGTATCAACCATTCGTCCTTGCCCTGTTGCGCAGTCCCCGGCAGGTTGGCGCCGTCGCCCCCAGCGGACCGTTGCTGGCGCGGGCCATGGCCGAGGCGGCCGATCCGGCAGGCAAGCGCATCCTGGAGATCGGACCCGGCACCGGCGTCATAACCGAGGCCCTGCTCGACCGCGGGGCGCCCCGGGACGCGCTTTACCTGCTTGAGCGGGATGTCACCCTCGCTGCCTTTCTCGGTCGCAAGTTCCCCGATATAAACGTCATTGTCGGAGATGCACGCTCCGTTTCAAATCTGATCAGCCCGGACCATGCCGGCAGCTTCGACGTCATCGTGTCCAGCCTGCCGCTCCTGAATATGAAGGAAGCGGACAAGGTCTCCATTTTAAAGCAGTTCTTCACCCTGCTCAGGCCGGACGGCGTGCTGATTCAATATACCTATTCGGCGAAAGCGCCCATCGCGCCCGCTCTCGCAACCCGGCATGGCATCAGGGGGACCCGGATGTCGACAATCTTCCGCAATCTTCCCCCGGCACGCGTCTGGAAATACGGCCGCGATCAGACACCGGCCGGTCAGTAAAAATCTAAGCCCAGCCGCAGCGGCAGCTACGCAGAGACAGCGGCTTCCCGTGCAACGATCCCTTCGAGAAACAAGGCGCGCTGCACATCGATCACCTCGTCCAGTGACTTGAAATTCCGCGTCTTTTGCCGTTCGGGATCGAACCACAGCACCGTCCAGTTCAGGGCACCGAGCATAAACTGGCGAATGGGAATGACATCGAGATTCACGCGGAGAGCCCCCGCCGCCTGCGCCCGGTTGAGGCTGCGGTCCCAGATGGCGGCATAGGCGCGGCGCTCGGGAATATGCCGCAAGCTGACCCCCTTGGGAATTTGTCCGTAGACCCGGATATTTGTCGAGACAAACGCGTGGCGCGCGTAAAGATGCAACATATGGGCCCGTATGCCGGCGGCCAGCCGACTGCCATGGTCGGGAAACAGCGCTTCGTTATCCAGGATAGCACTGACACCATCCGCGATTCCGCGCAGGCCCAACGTCAGAACCTCGTCAATAACCTCCTCCCTTGAGGAGAAATGATAATAGATGCTTCCGGCCTTGACACCGGCCCCCTCGGCGATCCGGCGCAAGGTCGTATTTTCATAACCGCTTTCACAGAGAATCTGCGAGGCAGAGAAGATAATCATATTCCGTGTTTTCTCCGCCTTCGCCCGGCTTCTCCCGATCTCGGACACCGGATCGACAAAAAGCGGGACTTTCGCACGCAGACCGGTCCTGGCGGACGGATCGAGCATGCCGTCCAGCAACAGTCCTGCCGCGTTGTCAAAAAAGTCGCGCAGCGGATAACGATCCGCATCAAACCATTCCACCGTCCAGTTGAGGGCGCCGACGATCAACCGCTGGAGCAATGACAGGTCGATATCCGCCCGGACCTCACCTGTCGCCTGCGCTGTTGTCAGCAGCCTCACCCAGAGATCGCCATAGGCTTGAAAGGATGGTCGATGCCGCCGGCGCAAGGAGCCCTGCATGGTCGAGAAATTCCGCATGGTGGCGGCCGCGAAGTCGCCCTCGATCAGGATGCAGCGTAGATGCGCATGGATCATGGCACGGAAGCTCTCGCGAAAGCCCGCCCCGCGCGCCTCACACTCCCGGCAGACGGTAGCAACCGCATCCATCGACTGCCGGAAGCCGAGATCGAGCACTTCTTCGAGAATGTCTTCCTTGGACGCGAAATAATAATACAGGCTTGCCGGTTCGATCCCGGCAACGGCACCGATCTCCTTGAGCGTGGTGGCGGCATAGCCCTTTTCCCGGAACTGCCGCGCCGCCGCCGCCAGAAGAAGCTTGCGGGTCTCCGCAGTTTGACTGCTTCTGCCCTTTCGCCTGCCCCGTGTTTCCCGCATCAACACACTCGCACTAACAAAACGTCAGAATAGCCCGATGAATTATGCCGTAAAGGTATCTTTTATGTTATCCCGCTCCGCCTTGCTCTTGTTGGCATGCGTCACCATCCCCGGATAGGCGGCCTTGAAATCCGACATGAAGGTTTCCATCGGGATGTCGACGAACAAGCCCCGGTCGTTGACGTATTCCATATGCTGGCGGTTCTTTTCGTCATACTCATGAAAGAGGGCATCCCGTGTCCCGTCGAACACCAGCGGCTTGACGCCGAACCGCTCACAAAGCTCCATGTTGAAGGCGGGCGTGATCTTGAAACTTTCCGCGCCCAGCCAGAGCTGCACATAGCCGTGATAGATGAACAGATCCGATCCCATCAGCTCCGTCAGTTTCGGTGTGTTCAGGTGATTGCGCACATCGGCAAAGCCGAGCGCCGCCGGAATGCCCGCCGCCCGCAGACATGCCGCCAGCAGGATGGCCTTCGGCACGCAATAGGCTGTCCCCTGCTTAGCGACAGCGCTTGCGCGATAGTCTTCGGGATCCATCGACGCGGAATAGGGATCATAGCGGATTTTGTCGCGGACCACATCGAACAGGCAGATCGCCTTGTCCTTGTTCGTGGCATCTGGCGGCAGATCGGCAAGGGCATTCGCCACAAATGCCTGGACTTCAGGCGAGGCGCTATCCACATAGTCTGCAGACTGCAGGTATTTTTTTACCTCTTCGGGAAGGTTCTCTTGCGACGCCGTCATTTTTTATCCTTTATGGCGATCGGGTATCTGACCCCTCCTCTTTGATTACTGCCTCCCCCGACCCCTGTCAATTGGTGTCGCCACACGAACAACCGCCTAAAAGTTACATGTGACAAGGGCAGGAATGATCAGTAATATGACAGACTGCTGATCTTTGATTTGCGAACCGGCAATAAAATTAACAAGACCAGGAGCAAAACATGACCCAACGGCCAGAAACGGATTATGAAGTCATTGTCATCGGTGCAGGAGTGGCCGGTATCTACCAGATCAAGCGCCTGATTGACATCGGCATACGCGCCACCGTGCTGGAGGGCAGCGATAATCTTGGCGGGACGTGGTATAACAACCGCTATCCCGGCGCGCGCTTCGATTCAGAAAGCTATACCTACGGTTATTCCTTCTCCGATGAACTGCTCAACGAATGGCACTGGAAAGAGCGCTTTTCGAGTCAGCCGGAGAATCTGAAATATCTCAACTATGTGGCGGACAAGTTCGACCTGCGCCGGCATATGCAGTTCAACAGCAAGGTCGAGGCCGCGCATTATGACGAGAAGCATGGCATCTGGCACCTGAGCCTTGCCGATGGCCGCAAGATGAGCAGCCGCTTCGTCATCATGGCGATCGGCCTGCTGTCGCAGCCAACCCTTCCTAATATCGATGGGATGGAGGATTTCAAGGGCCCGTCGTTCCACACTTACTATTGGCCGCATGAGGGCATCGACCTCAAGGGCAAGAAAGTCGGGATTATCGGCACCGGCGCCACCGCCATCCAGATCATTCCGGTCATCGCCGGGGAGGCGGAGGAACTCCATGTCTTCCAGCGCCGCCCCAACTGGAGCGCGCCGCTCAACAACAGCCCGATCTCGGATGAGGAAATGGCGGATATCCGCTCCCGCTATGACGAGATTTTCGAAACCTGCAGCCTGTCACCGGGCGGTTTTGTGCACCGGATCGACCCCCGCTCATTCCATGAGGTGTCACGTGAAGAGCGGCTGGCCCTCTGGGATAAGCTCTATGACGAACCCGGATTTGGTATCTGGCTCGCCAACTTCCGCGAAATCTTCATGAATGAGGCCGCCAACGAAGAATTTTCCGAATATATCGCCGACCGCATCCGCCAGCGCGTAAACGACCCGGTGACCGCCGACAAGCTAATCCCCAAGGATCACGGCTTCGGCGTGCAGCGGGTGCCGTTGGAGACCCGCTATTTCGAGGCCTATAACCGCGATAATGTCCATCTCATCGATATTCAGGAGAACCCGCTGGAACGGGTGACGGAGACCGGCCTGCGCACGGCGGCAGGGGATCACGACCTCGATGTCATCATCTACTCGACGGGTTTCGATGCCATGACCGGCGCCTTCGATCATATCGATATCCGCGGCGTCGGCGGCGCGTCGCTTAAAGACAAATGGTTCGAGGCGCCCGCCACCTTCCTAGGCATGATGGTGCATGGCTACCCCAACCTTTTGATGCCGAACGGCCCGCAAAGCGGCTCGGCCTCGACAAACTATCCGCGCGGAATTGAAAGCGGCGTCAACTGGTTAATGGACCTTCTTGAGTTCATGCATAAGCATGGCTACACGCGCGCGGAACCGACCGAGGAAGCCGAGCAGCAATGGACTTCCGAAGTCGTGGAAATGTACAAGATCATGCTGATGCGCAAGGCGAAATCCTGGTTCACCGGCTATAATTCCAACGTCAAGGGCCATGAAGCCGGGCGGGTCCGCCATCTCGTCTATAATGGTGGCACGCCGAAATATATGGCGCGGATCAACACGGTGGCAGCCAGCGGCTATGACGGCGTCCGCTTCGATACGGATCCCGCCATCGATGAGCAGGAAACGGTCCGCTCCCTCGCCTGAGAGGTCAGGCGAGGCGGACCACGGCCTTGCCGATCATCTGCCGGTTTTCAATTTTGAGCATGGCATCGGGCACAGCGTCGAGGGTATCGAGCGGCTCGGTCGGCACTTTCAGGGCGCCATCCCGGATCGCCCCGAGCACGACCTTGGCCGCAAGTGCCAGCCGCGCCGGCTTCTGCCAGCGGTAATAGCCGAGCACCATGCCGAGAACGCTGCGGTTCTTGACCAGCAGGCGGTTGGCGGCGAATTTGGGAATCCCGCCTCCGGCGAAACCAATCACCAGATAGCGCCCGTCCCAGTCGAGGCAATTGGCCGCCGTGTCGGCAAAATCGCCGCCGACCGGATCGAGAACGATATCCACATCGCGCCCGTCATTGGCCGCCTTCACGCGGTCGCGTAAATCATCGCCATAGAGAAGCGCCGTATCCGCCCCGGCGGCAAGACAGGCCTGCGCCTTTTCAACATCACTGACGGCGGCAATTACCTTCGCGCCGTGAAATTTGGCAAGCTGCACGGCGGAGAGGCCAACGCCCCCGGCGGCCCCGCCAATGAGAACCGTCTCACCGGGTTTTATCTGCCCCTTTTCCGTGAGGGCAATCTCTGAGGTGAGCGCCACCGAGAGAAGCGCCGCCGCCGCCACGGGATCGCACCCGTCGGGCAGCAGGAATACCTCGTTCACCTTCGCGCAGACATATTCCGCATGGCCGCCGTCATAAACCAGCGCGGCCACCTTGTCGCCGAGGCGAAAGCCGTCGACACCGGGACCGAGCGCGGAGACCACCCCCACCACTTCCATACCGGTCGAAAATGGCGGTTCATGCTTGTTCTGATGCTTGTTGCGGCTCATCAGGACATCGGCAAAACAAATGCCCGCGGCCGTCACCTGAATAAGGACTTCCCCCGTCTCCGGCGCAGGTGTTTCAACCTCTGTCACGCTGAGAGAGGGAGGACCGTCAAATTCTGTACAGATAAGAGCGCGCATTTACCGTTTTCCTTAGGCTAGAATTCAGTCCAGAAATGAATCGCACCGCCGCGCCTTCGCGCCAGCGGTGCAATCCGTGGGAGAAATTTTATTTAGCTTCCGGCGGAATAATCTCTTCCGGAACCTCAATGCCGATTTCCTTGTAGTATTTATAGGCACCGATATGCAGCGGCATATTCATCTGGCTGAGCGCGGTTTCAGGCGTGATCACCTTCATCCAGGCGGCTGCCTGAGCAAGCTCCGCGTTATGCTCCAGAATTGCCTTGGTGATGTTATACGCGTCTTCTTCGCTCATCCATTTATTCGTACCAAGACCAACCACCGAGTTCAGCATGCGTACTTCGGTTTCGTTGACGAGGTTGTCATAGAGACCGACCGGAAGCATAATGAATTCACGGCCCGGCAGGCTCGATGCCGCCTTCATGTCTTCTGATTCAAGGGCCTCATCAGGAATGCCAAGAATCCGAATTGGCGCGATGGTGGCAAGCTGTGCCATCTGCGGGCTTGGAACGGATGTCGGCACGAAATAGGCATCGACCTGACGATCCTGGAAGGCCTGCAGAGCAGAGTTAAAGTCGAGGTTGATGGCCTCATAGTCCTTTTTCGGCTCATAGCCGGTCGAACCTTTGATGATCTGCTGGGACACCGTCCGTGCGGCACCTGACGGCGGGCCGGTGAAGACGCGCTTGCCTTTGAGGTCCGCAAGCGACTTGATGCCGGAATCGGCCCAGACAACCGCGTGATACGGGCCGATCGGATAGTTCAGTATGCCGCGAAGCTCGCTGAACAACTCCTTGGAGTCCTCCATCTTCGCATACATTCTGGTGCCGGTTTTCATGAAGTGATTGATCGACACGGCGGTCACGAACAGATCAAGGTCTTTCTTCGCCGCATCAACAGCCTGACGGGTCGCCGGGGCGCCAGTCTGAAGCTGGATCTGATAACCATAGGCCTTCTTCAGGATTTCAATGGCAGCGATGGAGAAGGTTGTTGTCGAGTTTGCCGCGCCAAGTGACGCCATTTTAAACGACTCTGCTGCCGTTGCCGTGTGCGATATCGACAGTGTCGCCGCGAGCCCGATAGCCGCGACCCCCATTGTTTTAAGTAAATTTCTTCTTTTCATTACTCTCTCCCTTTTTCTTTTTTGGAATAACGGTAACAGGATCTAGTTTTGCAATTTACGACGGGACCGGATGGTTCCGAAGGTAATCAACGACAGGCCGATCACCAGGAAGGTAATCTGCAACGTCGGTATCTGGATGAGCAGACCGGCACCGGCAAGCCCGCGCAACAATCGCTCCGGCGCGCCCAGCATTTGCCTCTCATAACCGATCAGCGCCGTATTGATGAGCCAGATCGCGAGGGACAGGCAGACGACCACCCGCACGAAGCTCACCGCGTCGAAGGTGCCGACCAGCAGCAACGACGGCTCGTAAATAAAGATGAACGGGATGATAAAGCCGACCAGCGCAATCCGCACGGCATAGAGCGCCGTCGTGAACGGATGGGCATTGGCGATGGGGGCCGCGGCAAACGCGCCAATGGCAACCGGCGGCGTAATGGCGGACAGCACGCCGAAATAAAAGACGAACATATGGGTCGCCAGCAGCTCGGCACCCATCCGCTGCATCACCGGTCCCAGGACCAGAATAATGATGAGATAGGCCGGCAGGGTCGGCATTCCCATGCCGAGGGCAAGCGCGGCCAGCGCCGTGGTGATCAGGGCCGCCAGCAGTGAGAATTCGCTGAATTCCGCCACCACGGAGGCAAATGAGATACCCAGCCCGGTCAGGTTCAGGACACCGATAATGACACCGATGCAGCCGACAGCCACGATAATCCAGGCGCAGGAGCGGCCCGCCTTGACCAGGGCCGTCCAGATGACTCCCGGATTCTCGCGGTTCTTCTTGTTGAAGACACCCATGATGACCGCCGCGACGATGGCCCAGAAACCGGCAAGCGCAGGCGAGCGCCCCATGACCAGCACAAAGACAATAATCGCGATGGGAATCACAAAGGCGAGGCAGGCCAGCATATCCTTGCGGGTAAGCGGCGGCCGTTCGGATTCCGGCAGCGGTTCGATCCCGTCTGCACCGGCCTGAATGGAAATGGAGGCAAATAGCGAGCCATAATAAAACAGCGCCGGAATGAGAGCGGCGATACAGATCGTCGTATAAGCCTCCCCTGTCAGGTCCGCCATCAGGAACGCCGCCGCGCCCATCACCGGGGGTACGATCTGGCCGCCCGTCGAGGCCGCGGCTTCGATGCCACCCGCCATGGGGCCGGAAAAACCGCGCCGTTTGATCATGGGAATGGTGAAGGAACCGGTGCCGACCACATTGGCCGTCACACTACCGGACATGCTGCCGAAGATGGCGCTGGCGAAGACGGCGGAATGCGCCGGGCCGCCACGGGTCTTCCCGGTCAGCGCCACCGAGGCGCGGATCAGCGCATCGCTCGCGCCGGTACTCTCCAGAATGACACCAAAGACGACGAAGATCAGAACAACCTGCAACACAACGCCCATCGGCAGGCCGAAGACCCCCTGGAAGCTGTACCAGATCGTCTGCATCGAACGGTTAAGCGAAAAGCCCGAGTGATTGAGGAACCCCGGCATATACTGGCCATACAGGCAATAGAGAATGCCGAAGGCCGCGATCAGGACGATCGGCAGGCCAAACAGGCGCCGCGTCGCTTCCAGCAGGATGAGGACCGCGACGAAGGCAATAGTGATATCATTCGGGTCATACTCGAATATGGTTTCCTCAATGAGGATCTGAATCTCGATAAACTTGAGCGTGCCGAAAATAAAGACCCCGATCAGAATCAGATCAATCGCCCACAGGAGCCAGGCGGGCATATTTCTGACGACCGCGAAGCGGTTGTCTTGGACCCTGTCCGCGAGTGGATTGCCAAGCAGGGCAATAACCACCGCAGCGCAGAGAATCCAGGATCGTCCATAGGTAATATCCCAGCCACCGAAGAGGGCGACATATACCGCCTGCAGCGCCAGCGCGGCGCCTGTCAACGCAACGATCCAGATTGTGAGGGATTTAAAACTCAGGCTCACCGAAACGCTCCTCTTTCCTAAAATCCTTCGGGGGCAACATAGGGGCAGTCTGCAATGGTCCATTCCGGGACCGGCTCGGTCTTGTATATCTGACGCAGATGAACTTCATCCGGACCGTCACCGATACGGAACCAGCGCGCGTAGGAATGGGCATGGTGGATCAAGGTGTCATCCGTGCCGCCCATGGCGCCGAACAGCTGGATCGCCCGATCGGTCACTTTCTGAAGCATCCGGGGCGCCGCCACCTTGATCTGGGAAACAATCCGCCAAGTGTTCTTGTCCGAACTGGTATCAAGCATCCAGGCCGCCTTCTGGATAAACAGGCGGTTCATATCGATATCGATGCGGGCTTCGGCAATCCATTTCTGAACCGTATCATATTCCACGATCGGGCGGCCGAAGGTTTTGCGTTCATGGGCGCGGGCGACCATCTGCGCCAGCACCATCTCGGCCATGCCGATGCAGCGCATGGAATGATGGATGCGCGCGGGACCAAGACGGACCTGCGCGCCCTTGAAGCCCTGCCCCTGCTCGCCCAGAAGATTCTCGACCGGGACGCGGACATTCTCCAGGCTGAACTGGCCGATCGGCGCCACGAAATCGGCCCAGCCCAGGAACCGCAATTCCCGTTCCAGCGTCAGGCCGGGGGTACCGATGGGAACAATAATCATGCTATGCCTGCTCATCCGTCCGGCATCCGGGTCGGAAACGCCCATGACAATCAGGAAGGAGCAATCGGGATGCGCGCCACCGGTCGCAAACCATTTGCGCCCGTTCAGCACCCATTCATCGCCGTCGCGTTCAATCCGGGTTTCGATGTTGGTGGCATCGGAGGAGGCAACATCGGGCTCCGTCATCGCAAAGGCGGTGCGGGTTTCGCCGTTCAGCATGGAAAACAACCATTTCTCCCGCTGCTCCGGTGTCGCCAGTGCCTGGATCATCGCCATGTTCGGCACTTCCGGCGCATGGCAGTTAAAGACTTGCGAGCCCCAGGGCAGGCGGCCGAGTATTTCGGCAATCGGCGCAAATTCAAGATTCGTCAACCGTGTTCCGGGCTCGTCCTTTGCCAGATTGGGCAACGCCAGATTCCACAGGCCAAGTTCCTTCGCCTGTTCCTGTAGCTGTTTGAGAAAGGCTGGCGCCTTGCGCTCGTGACAAACGGTCTGCACCCACTCGCGATGGCGGGGCAGCATTTCTCTCGCGAAGAAATCCTCGACCTGAAGCCGAATTTCCTCGGATTCCGAGCTTAAATTGAAATTCATATTCCCTGTCGTCTAAATTATTTTTATATTTGACTAGATCGTTTTATATATAGTAACAAATCATGTCAATAGCTACAAAAATAAAAACAGCCTTTGGGAATTCGAATGACAGACAAGAGCCAATCCGGGCCCCTCTCCGGCCTGCGTATCCTTGATATCGCCACGATTATCGCTGCGCCCTTCGCAGGCACCTTACTCGCCGATTACGGGGCCGACGTTGTCAAGCTGGAGCTGCCGGGAGCCGGGGACGGCATGCGCGGATTCCCGCCGTTCAAGGACGGAAAGTCCCTCTGGTGGAAGGCCGCGAATCGTGGCAAGCAGTTTGGCACACTGGACCTGCGCAAGAAGGAGGGAGCCGAGCTTCTCCTGAAAATGCTGCCGGAGTTCGACGTGCTGATCGAGAATTTCAAGCCCGGCACGCTGGACCGCTGGGGCCTCGATATCGAGACATTATGGAAGGCAAACCCGAAACTCGTGGTGTTGCGGACAACTGCTTTCGGCCAGACCGGCCCCTATATCGGCAAACCCGGCTTCGCCCGCATTTTCGAGGCCATGGGCGGCCTGACCCATATCACCGGCGATCCGGACCGTCCGCCGATGCATACGGGCTACCCCATTTCCGATGCCTTCGGCGGCGTATTCGGTGCCATGGCCATTCTGGCGGCACTGTTCAAGGTGGCGCGGGAAGAACCGGCCATGGGCGAAGAGATCGACCTGTCCCTGACCGAGGCAACCTTCCGCCTGCTCGATTTTCTTGCCATCGAATATGACCAGCTTGGCGTCGTGCGCGGACGCAGCGGTAACAAGAACCAGTATTCCGCCCCGTCCGACGTCTATATGACCAGTGACAAGAAATATGTCTCCCTCGCCGGCAGCACGAATGCTACGTTCAAGGGAAATGCAACCGCCGTCGGCAGGCCGGACTTGCTGGATGATCCCCGCTTCGCAACCAACGGTCTGCGTGTGGAAAATGCGGAGGAGCTGGACAAGATATTCGGCAGCTTTATCGCGTCCCATACCCTTGATGAGGTTGTTGAGGCTTTCGATAAAGCCAAGGGAACGGTCGCGCCGATCTATTCGGTCGAGCAAATCTTCAACGATCCACAATATCAGGCCCGCGAAGCGATCGTCCCCGTGCCAGATGACGATTTCGGCTCTGTCCGCCTGCAAAATGTGGTGCCGCGCTTTACTCGTAATCCGGGAAGCATAAGATGGACAGCCAAGGACCTCGGTGTCGACAGCGATGCTATCTTCGAAAAGATTCTGGGTTTGACCAAGGACGAAATCGCGGCATTCCGGGAGAAAGGAATCATATGATCAGCGAGCAGACCAATCTGATTGCCCATGTCGAGAGACGCCGGGTTCCGCTCGACGAAATTGTCGACCGGGACAGTTCGCTCTCGACGACACTTATCCGCGGGCTGGATATCCTTGCCTGTTTCCTGGGCGGGGATCAGACGCTGACCAACGCGCAGATTGCGGCCCGTGTCGGCGTCAACAAGGCGACGGTCTCGCGGCTGTGCAAAACCCTGATTGCGCTCCATTACTTGCGCCGCGCGCCGCAGGGCGGTTTTCAGCTCGCGCCGGGACTACTGGCTCTGTCCTACCCTATTCTCTCGCACATGAAATGGCGTCGGCAAGCGGTCAACCTGATGCAGGAATATGCAGAGATTGCAAAGGGCAACGTCTCCCTTGCCGTCTTTAACGGGGCGGATGCCGTCTATGTCCAGACCGTAGGTGACATCACCGATTTCCCGCATGTGCCGGAAATGGGTATGACCGTTCCCGTCGCGGAGTCATCCACCGGCCGCTCCCTCCTCTCCCTGCTCTCCGATGAGGATCGCGCCGCCAAATATCTTGAGATCGAGCATATTTATCCGGACGCAGTAGAACGCAACAAGGAGCGGATAGACAGATCCATAGAACACTGCCGGGCCGAGGGATATTGCATCTCCTACGGTGAATGGCGCGAGAATATCTACGCGATGTCGGCACCCGTCGGCATCACCAAGGACGGCCTTGAAGTGACCCTGTCCTGCGGTATCCCGGCCTATCGCGCCCGCAAGGAGGAAATTGAGAAGGATCTCGCGCCGCGCCTCGCATCCGTCGCAAAAAACCTGCGTCTTTTCAACATCTTCGGAAGCTAACTATAAGAAACAACAAGGATTAGAAAAATGGCTTTGAACACCCCTCTTGCCAGGAAAATGGGTATTCGCTACCCCATCTTCGGACTAGCCCATAACATCGATGTCATGGTGGCTCTTGGCAAGGCCGGAGGATATCCGGTGTTCGGCGCCGCGCGCAGCATGCCCGAGGAAATCGCCGAGGAAGCGCGGATCATGAAAGACCGCCTGGGCGACCTCCCCTTCGGGATCGACCTGATGCTACCGAGCACCGTCGGCGACGATACGGACCGGGAAGGCACAAAATCGAACCTGCCGGACCGCCACAAGGCCTTCGTTCAGGAACTGACCGAAAAATATAAGGTGCCCCCGGCGACGAAACCGACCTTCTTCTCCTCGCAGATACGCTCGCAGCAGCTGTTTGAGGAGCAGATGGCCGCAACCCTCGAATCCGGGGCCCACAGCTTCGCCTCAGCCGTGGGCATGCCGCCGGAAATGATCCAGCGGGCCAAGGACCACGGAAAAGTCACCTTCTCCCTCGTCGGGGCGCCGCGCCATGCGGAAAAGGCCAAGGCGGCCGGAGTCGATGTGATCGTCGCGCAAGGATATGACGCCGGCGGCCATACAGGCCCGATCGGCACCTTCTCTCTAGTGCCGCAGGTAGTCGAAGTTGCGGGCGACACGCCCGTGCTGGCGGCGGGCGGTGTCGGCCATGGACGCCATATCGCCGCCTCCTTCGGGCTTGGGGCGCAAGGGGTCTGGCTGGGCACGGCCTGGCTCGCCTCCAAGGAACATGCGCTCTGTGATGCGCTGCTGAACAAGCTGCTCAAATCCGACAGCCTCAATACCACGATCTCCCTCAGCCACAGCGGCAAGTCCTGCCGGATCGTCAAATCCGCCTGGTCCGAGGAATGGGATCGGCCGGACGCGCCGGAACCGCTCAAAATGCCGTATCAGCAGGTACTCACTGCCGATCTCGTCGCCGGGGTCAACGAGCATGAGATCGAGCCGCTGCTCTATGAAGCGACCGGCCAGAGCATCGCCTGGTTCAACGAATTGAAAACCGTCGACGAAATCATGCAGCGGCTGGTGGGCGAAACGGAAGTCGCGCTCGACAACATGCAAAAACAACTCGCGGGCTGAGCCCGGCTACCAACAAATAAAAAGAGAATCCGATGATACGTGACGCAAAAAAACTGGAACAGCAACGCATGGAAGTTCGCGACTGGGTGGAGCGGGTTGCCATCCCGAACGAGGACCGCGTGGCCGAGCTTAACGAAGTCCCGCAGGACCTTGTCGATGATATGCAGGCGCGCGGCTATTTCGCCTGGGCCGTCCCGGAGGAGTATGGCGGGCTCGGCCTGACGACGGAGGAGCTGGTCCTGATGGCGTTTGAGCTGTCCTACTGCTCGGTCGCCTTTCGCGCACGTGTCGGATCCAATACCGGTATCGGCAGCGAATCCCTGATTGTCGACGGGACGGAGGAACAGAAACGCAAATACCTGCCCAAACTGGCGGCGGGGGAGATTGTCGGCTGCTTCGCGCTCACCGAAAAAGAGGCCGGATCGCAGGCAACCGCGCTCACCACAACGGCGATCAAGAAGGGCAACCATTATGTGATGAACGGCTCCAAGGCCTTTATCACCAATGCCCCGATTTCCGACCTGTTCACGGTATTCGCGCGCACCGACCCAAATGATGACAGCCACCGCGGCATCAGCGCCTTCCTTGTCGATCGCGACACGCCCGGCCTGACCGTCGGCGAGCAATATACCATGATGGGGCAGTCCGGCTCCCCGGTTTCCGAGGTGCATTTCGAGAATTGCGAAATTTCCCCGGACAGGCTGCTGGGTGGTGAAGAAGGCGTCGGCTTCAAAACGGCGATGAAGGCGCTCAACAAGCAGCGCATTCACCTTTCCGCCCTCAGCACCGGTCCGGCCATGCGGATGCTGGATGATGCGGCAAAATATTCTATGGAAAGAAAGCAGTTCGGAAACCCGATCAGCGATTTCCAGCTGATCCAGGCGATGATCGCCGACAGCCATGTCGACGTCACCGCGGCCCGCACCCTGATTCTGGATACGGCCCGCAAGCGCGATGAGGGCGTGGATATCACGCTGGAAGCCTCCATGTGCAAATATTTCGCGACCGAAATGTGCGGGCGGATTGCCGACCGGGCCGTACAGATCTTCGGCGGGTCCGGCTATGTCGCGGACTACAGCAGCATAGAACGCTTCTACCGCGATGTCCGCCTGTTCCGGCTGTATGAAGGCACCAGCCAGATTCACCAGCTCAATATCGCCGGGAAAACCCTGAACCGCATCCGCAAGACCGGCAGCGTCAGAATCTGACCGTTTCCGAAGTTACCAAGGGGCCGCAATAACCTGATAACGCGCAAAGCGAACGGGAGACATAAAAATGGAAGAGTACACACCCCACTGGCCAGAACCACCAAGAGCCCCGGAAGGGGCACCGAATATCCTCGTCATTCTCTTTGATGATGTCGGCTTTTCCGATTTCGGCTGCTACGGCTCCCCGATCAAGACGCCGACCATCGACAAGCTCGCCGCGAAAGGCGTCCGCTATACCGGCTTTCATACGACAGCCATGTGCTCGACCACCCGGGCGGCCCTCCTGACCGGACGGAACCATCATTCCGTCGGTGTCGGCTGCCTTGCGAATTTCGACAGCGGCCATCCGGGCTATCGCGGCAAGATCGCGAAGTCGGCCGGCACGCTCGCCGAGATGCTGCGCCCCCATGCCTATCGCAACTACATGATCGGCAAATGGCACGTGAACCCGCTTAATGAAAGCGGCCCAACGGGACCCTTTGACGGCTGGCCCTTGAGCCGGGGATTTGACCGTTTCTACGGCTTCCTCGACGCCGAGACCGATCAGTACGCGCCGGAACTGGTGCGCGACAATAGCCATATCGATCCGCCCGGCACCTATGAAACCGGCTATCACCTGACGGAGGATCTGGTCGATCAATCCATCCGCATGCTCGCCGACCATAACGCCGGCGCGGAGGATAACCCCTGGCTTCTCTGGTGCGCCTTCGCCGCCTGCCATGCCCCGCATCAGGCGCCGAAAGACATCATCAAGAGCTATGATTCGATGTTTGAAGGCGGCTGGGACAAGGAACGAGAGCACCGCCTCGCCCGCCAGAAGGAACTCGGCATCGTGCCCGAAAATACTGAAATGCCGCCGCGCAACGACGGCGTCAAGGCATGGGACGAACATACGGCGGACGAGCATCGCCTATACACCCGCCTGCAATCCGCCTATGCGGGGATGCTGGATCACACGGACCGGCATATTTCCCGGCTGATTGATTTTCTGGAAGAAACCGGCCAGATGGACAATACGCTGATTCTGGTCCTGTCGGACAACGGCGCCAGCCAGGAAGGCGGACGCAACGGCCTTGTCAATGCCATGGGGCCGTTCAACCTGCGTCCGGAACCGATGGAAGAGAAACTCGCGCGGATCGAGGATATCGGCGGACCCGATACCCATTCCAACTTCCCCCATGGCTGGGCCATGGCCGCCAACTCGCCACTGAAACGCTACAAGCAGAACACCCACGGCGGCGGCATCCGCGATCCGCTGATCATCAGCTGGCCGAAGGGCCTTCCGGCGCGCGGTGAATTGCGCCATCAGTTCGCCCATTGCTCCGATGTGGTGCCGACCCTCCTCGATATCCTGAATATCGAGCCGCCGGAAACCATCAATGGCATCAAGCAGCAGCCGATCGAAGGGCAGAGCTTTAAGGACAGCCTGCTGAAACCCGAGGCCCCGGCCCGCACCAAGCCGCAATATTTCGAAATGTTCGGCCATCGCGGCATCTGGCAGGACGGCTGGAAAGCGGTGGCCTTCCATCCCATGGGATCGGCCTTCGATGACGACGAATGGGAGCTTTATAATCTGGATGAGGACTTCTCCGAGAGCAAGAACCTCGCCAAAGACAACCCAGATCGCCTGAAGTCCATGATCGATAGCTGGTGGCAAGAGGCAAAAGAAAACCAGGTTCTCCCGCTGGATGATCGTTTCGCCCCGCGCTTCGCCGAGAATGCGGAACGCCTGCAAGGGCACCGCACCAAATTCGTTTTCCACCGTGGTGTCGGCCATATCCCCTCCGATGTGGCGCCGGACCTCCGGAGCCGCAACTACCAGATTGAGGCCGAAGCCGATGTCGAGAGCGAGAACAGCAACGGCGTCCTGATTGCCCATGGCGACACCACTTCGGGCTACAGCCTCTATATGAAGGACGGCCATCTTGTGCATGACCTCAATATCGGCGGCGAGCATGTGGTCGTCACCTCGGACAGGAAAGTGGCCCCGGGCCGCCGCCTGCTCGGCCTCAAGGTCGAACGGCTGACAAAGGAAGAAAAGCCGCGCATGGGCAAGGGGATGGGGCAAAGCCGCTATACGCTGACCATCGACGGCGAGGACGCCGGCTCCGCCGAGAGCAACCTCGGTTTCTTCATGCTGATTTCCTGGTCCGGTTTGGACATCGGTCGGGATCGCGGCAATCCGGTTGGTGACTACGCCGCCCCGTTCGAGTTTGACGGCTTCCTGCGCAAGGTCACCATCCATATGGAGAAACAGACTCTCGACGGTGAGGGTGTCGGCAAGGCGGAAATGGCGCGCGAATAACCCCGCGCCGTTTCTGGTTATTTGCGGGAGAGGCTCAACCCTCTCCCCGCAACTCCACCCGGCGAATCTTGCCCGAAATCGTCTTCGGCAGGCTGTCGACAAACTCGATCTGCCGGGGGTATTTATAGGGCGCGGTCAGGTTCTTGCAGAAATCCTGAATGTCGGTGACAAGCTCCGGCCCCGCCTTTTCCGGTGATTTCAGGATAATATAGGCCTTCACAAGCTGCCCGCGGGTTTCATCGGGAATGCCGATAACGGCACTCTCGACAACCTCGGGATGCTCCAGTAGCGCGCTTTCCACCTCGAACGGGCTGATGCGGTAGGCGCCCGAACTGATCAGGTCGTCGGCCCGCCCCTCAAACCAGATATAGCCGTCCGCATCGCGCTTCGCGGTATCCCCGGTGTAGTACCAGCCATGGCGGAATGCCTCCCTGTCCGGTTCCCCGCCGGTGTAATAGCCATCGAAAAGCCCGGGCGGCCAGCTATCCCCGTCCGTACGGATCGCAATATGCCCGACCTCGTTGTCCGGCTGGCGGTTGCCATCGTCATCAATGATGTCGATATCGAAGCCCGGCACCGGCTTGCCCATGGAGCCGAAACGAGTTTCCATTCCAGGGAAATTACCAACGATATTGATGGTTTCCGTCTGGCCGTAGCCGTCGGCGATGACATTGCCGGTATGCTTCTGCCAGTAGCGGATAACCTCCGGGTTGAGCGGCTCGCCCGCGCCGAGGGACCGCCGCAGGGAAGAGAAATCGTATTTTCCGAGGTCCTGCTGCGCGAACAGGCGGTAAACCGTCGGCGGCGCGCAGAAAGTGGAGACTTTCAGCCGCTGGATCAAATCCAGATGGAAATGCGGATCGAACGCCCCCTCCCCGTCATAAAGCACGATCTTCGATCCGGCGAGCAACGGCGGGAACAGCAGGCCCCAGGCCGCCTTCGCCCATCCGGTATCGGTCAGTGTCCAGTGCACATCGCCCTCGCGCAGATCCATCCAGAAGAGCGCCGTCGCCGCATGGGCGAGCGCATAGCCAAAATCCCGCGGCACCATTTTCGGCATCGAAGTGGTGCCGGAGGTGAAATAGGCCATCATCATGTCGGAGGCGACGGTTGGCGGCGCGTCCTTGCGTGCCAGCGTCGGGGAAGCCTTCGCCATCAGCTCATCGAGGGAGAGCCAGCCCGGATGGGTACCGCCAACGACAATGAAATGCTCAAGCGTCGGGCAATCGCCGCACACCGCATCGACTTTCTCGCAATGCTCCGGCGTGACCACGACAAACCGCGCCTTGGAACGCTGCACACGATAGGCGATATCCTTGGCGGTCAGCAGGTTCGTCCCCGGCATCGAAATCGCCCCGACTTTCATGCAGGCGAACAGCACCGTATACCATTCCGGGATTCGGCCGATGACAAGACAGCCGAAATCCCCCTTGCCAATGCCAAGTGACAGGAAGGCATTCGCGAGCCTCGCCGAGTCTTCTGCATAGTCGGAATAGCGGATGTCCCGGATCGTCTCCCCGTCGCGGGAAACCGCAATCACTGCCACGCCGTCATTCTCGGCCGCGCGGGAATCGATAATATCAAAGGCGAAATTGAAATCATCTGGAATATCAATATGATAGCCCTTGACTGCGGTTGAATAGTCCCGGTTAAACTTCTGCAAATCCATCGTCACCTCCCACACTGACGCCACGCCTTTTTCATGCGCATTTTCGCGATCATAACATAGCCGGCCAGCGTGACATTCTTTTTTTGAGAAGGAAATGTTCGAGGCATTTCGCGCCCTCTTTCCGGGAGCTTACGCGCCCGACGATTGGCCGCAAGCATTGACACGCCCGTTTTTTTTCTTCATAGGCGGAATGAGGAAATATTTTAAGCAGAATTTCCCAATTGCTGCACAACGCGCGTCTGCTGACCTGTGTAGTTTGAAACTCATACATTGTAGATCAGGTTGACGCCATGTCAGATGCAATAACAATTGATGACATTTGCCAGGCCCGGCAGCGGATTGCCGGAATGATCCGCAAGACCCCCCTCGCCCCTTCAGCGGCGCTGTCCTCTGTAACCGGCGGGGAAATCTACCTTAAATATGAGCATCTGCAGATCACCGGCAGTTTCAAGCTACGCGGGGCGACGAACGCTATCCGCTCTCTTTCTGCCGCCGCGCGCGAGAAAGGCGTGATCGGCGTCTCCACCGGCAACCACGGCCGTGGCCTCGCCCATGCTGCGCAGCAGATGGATACCCGCTGCATCATCTGCATGTCCGAACTGGTGCCTTCGAACAAGGTCGAGGCCATTCGCGGTGAAGGCTCGGAAATCGTAATTTCCGGCCGGTCCCAGGATGAGGCGCAGAAGGAAGTCGACCGCCGTGTCAAGGAAGACGGCATGACCATGCTGCCGCCTTTCGATCATGCGGATGTCATCGCGGGGCAAGGCACGCTCGCTCTTGAAATGCTGGAGGAACTGCCGGAGCTTGGCACCGTGATCGTACCGCTCTCGGGCGGCGGCCTGATCGCCGGGATCGCGCTGGCCATGAAATCGGCAAACCCCGATATCCGCGTTGTCGGCGTCTCCATGGAGCGCGGCGCCGCCATGATCGAGAGCCTGCGCGCCGGCAAACCGGTCGAGGTGGCGGAACTGCCGACCCTCGCCGATTCCCTTGGTGGCGGCATCGGGCTTGCCAACCGCTATACCTTCGACATTGTGAAGCGTCATGTGGATGAGGTCATCACCCTCACCGAGGCCGAAATCGCCGATGCGATCCGCCATGCCTACTGGCAGGAGCGGCAGGTGATCGAAGGATCGGGAAGTGTCGGCATCGGCGCCCTGCTCACGGAGAAGGTCCGGCCGCAGGGGCCCACAGTCGCGCTCCTCAGCGGGTGCAATATCGACATGGCCCTGCATAAGCGGATCATCGACGGGGAAAATGTCGACCTGGAGGCAGAGACAATGGGAGGGGAAGCCGGAAATGCCTGAAATCACAATCCTGAACGAATCCGAACTGCGCCGCGCGATTGAGCTCGATAAAAGCGCCGTTGACTGCATTGAAAATGCCTTCCGGCTGCTGGCAACCGAGGCGTTGGAAATGCCACCGATCCTCAGCATGCATATCCCGGAGTATAACGGCGAGGTTGATGTCAAGACGGCCTATGTGCCGGGTATCCCCTCCTTCGCCGTGAAGATGAGCCCGGGCTTTTTCGACAATCCCAAGCTGGGCCTGCCGAGCGTCAATGGCCTGATGGTGGTGTTCGCGGCGCAGACCGGACTGGTCGAAGCGCTTCTGCTCGATAACGGCTATCTTACCGATGTCCGCACGGCCGCCGCCGGGGCGGTGGCGGCAAAATGGCTGGCACGGAAAGATGCCCGAACCGCCGGTATTGTCGGCGCCGGAACACAGGCGCGGCTGCAGCTCAAGGCCCTGACCCTTGTCCGCAAGATCGACAAGGCGCTGATCTGGGCGCGCGATAGCGTCAAGGCGGAAATCTGTGCGCGGGAATGCGCCGATACGCTCGGCATAGAGGTCACGGCGACCCCGTCCCTCGATGATCTGGCCGCGGCCAGCGATATCATCGTGACCACCACCCCGGCGAGCGAACCTGTGCTTACCAAGGCGCATCTGCGCCCGGGACAGCATATCACCGCCATGGGATCGGACGCGCCCTACAAGGGGGAGCTGGCGCCGGACGTCCTGACCGCCGCCGATCTCTATGTCTGTGACCGTCATGCCCAATGCGTCGCGCAAGGAGAGCTTCGCCGGGCCGTGGAAGAGGGCCTGATCGGGGCGGACCAGAGTTTTCCGGAGCTATCGGACGTAATTATTGGAGAAAGTGTCGGACGGCAAACAGCGGATGACATTACAATCTGCGATCTGACAGGTATGGGTATCCAGGATACCGCCATCGCCGCCGAAGCGGTGCGCATTGCGGCAAGCCAGCAGGCAGGAAGCCGTTTTATTAGCTGAAATCGTATTTTTTACAGGGGACTGTGTTATGGATTTGCCCTTTAGCCTTGATGAGTATGCAGACCGGCTGGCCAAGGCACGCCATTCCATGCAGGAACAGGGGATCGAGCTTCTGATCGTCACCGATCCGTCCAATATGGCGTGGCTGACCGGCTATGACGGCTGGTCCTTCTATGTGCATCAATGCGTGCTGCTGGCGCTTGACGGGCAGCCGATCTGGTATGGGCGGGAGCAGGACGGCAACGGCGCAAAACGCACCGTCTTCATGGACCACAGCAACATCCATTCCTATGAAGATCACTATGTCCAGTCGACGGAGCGCCATCCGATGGAACCGCTCTGCATGCTGCTCGAAGCGAAAGGCTGGGACAAGCTGCATATCGGCGTCGAGATGGATAACTACTATTTCACCGCGGCCGCCTACGCGTCCCTGCTGACCAATCTGCCGAATGCGAAATTTCAGGACGCCACCGCCCTTGTCAACTGGTGCCGCGCCGTCAAGTCCGAGCAGGAATTGATCTATATGCGGCGCGCCGGACGGATTGTCGAGGAAATGCACAAGCGCATCGTCGAGGTGATCGAACCCGGCATTCACAAGAACACGCTGGTCTCCGAAATCTATGCGACCGGGATCAACGGTACCGACAGTTTCGGGGGCGATTACCCGGCGATTGTCCCGCTGCTGCCCTCGGGCGCCGATGCCGCCGCGCCGCATCTGACCTGGGATGACAAGCCGATGAAGAATAACGAGGGTACCTTCTTCGAGATTGCAGGCTGCTACAAACGCTATCATGTGCCGCTCTCGCGCACGGTGTTTCTCGGCAAGCCGACACAGCAGTTTCTCGATGCGGACAAGGCCGTGCAGGAAGGCATGGAGGCCGGGCTGGAAGTCGCGCGTCCCGGAAACCTCTGTGAGGACATCGCCACCGCCTTTTTTGCCGTTCTCATAAAATATGGCATTATCAAGAATAACCGGACCGGATATCCCATCGGCATCAGCTATCCCCCGGACTGGGGTGAGCGCACGATGAGTCTCAGGCCCGGCGATAAAACAGTGCTGGAGGCCGGCATGACGTTTCATTTCATGACCGGGCTCTGGATGCAGGACTGGGGGCTTGAGACGACGGAAAGCATCGTCATCACCGACGACGGGCCGGTGTGCCTCGCCAATGTTCCCCGTACCCTTGTTGTGAAAAACTAGAAGACAGGATTTTGACATGTTGATCCGCAATCCGATCACACCGACCATCGACTATGAGAAGGAAGGCATCCAGCATGGCTATCTGAAGCTGCCCCATTCCTATGACGGGTCGGCCTGGGGGTCGCTGATGATCCCGATCACCGTCATGAAACGCGGGGACGGACCGACTGCCCTGCTCACGGGCGGTAATCATGGCGATGAGTATGAGGGGCCGATCGCACTGTTCAACCTGTCGAACGAGATCGATATATCCGACATCACGGGCCGGGTGATCATCGTGCCGGCGATGAATTACCCTGCCTTCCGGGCGGCCTCGCGCACCTCGCCCATCGATGGCGGCAATATGAACCGCATTTTCCCCGGCAATCCGCGCGGGTCGGTGACCGAGAAAATCGCCGATTATTTCCAGCGGACACTTTTGCCCATGGCGGATTATGTTCTTGATCTGCATTCGGGCGGAAAAACCCTTGATTTCGTGCCATTTTGCGCGGCGCATATCCTGCCGAACGCGGAGCAGCAATCCCATTGCGTCGCCGCGATGGAGGCCTTCAACGCCCCCTACTCCATGATGCTGCGCGAGGTCGACGCGACAGGCATGTATGACAGCGCCGCCGAGGAAATGGGCAAGATTTTTGTCTCCACCGAACTTGGCGGCGGCGGTTCGGCAACCTCCCGTACCGTTGCCATCGCAAGAAGAGGCATCCGTAATTTCCTGATCCATGCCGAAATCCTGGCGGGAGAGCCCGAAAAATCGGACAGCATCAATCTCCATATGCCCGATGATGACTGTTATATCTCCTGCGAGGCGGGCGGCCTTCTCGAATTCTGCTGCGAGCTCGGCGATCGCGTCAAGAAAGGCCAGCTGCTCGCCCGCGTCCATGACTATGAGCGCACGGGCCGGGCACCGATGAACTATATCAGCGAGCGCGACGGCGTGCTGGCGGCCCGGCATTATCCGGGTCTCATCCAGATCGGCGATATCGTTGGTGTTATCGGCGTGGAAGGCTAAGAACAGGACGTCCGGCGGCGACGCCATGCTTTTCCCTTGATAAATGACCTTCGCACGGTCAACAATGGTCTCCTCTCATCAGAGCCAAGGCGACAATAAACAAAACCGGCTTTAAGACGTGCGGAGGTAAAATGCGAAATCTGAACTATCTCGACCTGCTGGACCGGGCAGGCCGGAACGCGGGCGAGCGGGCAGCCCTCATCGACGGGACCGGCACCCTCAGTCACAGGGAACTTATCTCCCTGACGAACCGGCTCGCCAATTGCCTGCTGGATCAGGATTTTGCGCCGGAAACGCCGTTTGCGGTGCTCAGCCCGAATACCAACCTCGCCCTCGCGACGATTATCGGCGGAATGCGGGCGGGCGGCGCCTGGAGCAATGTCAACCTCCGCTCCGGCGTGCATGTGAATACGGATGTGCTCAATCGCGGCGGCTGCCGGGCGCTCTTCTTCGACAGCAGCATCCAGGACCAGATTCCGGCGATGCGGGAGGGGGCACCGTCGATCGAGGTCGTTGTCTGCCTTGACCGGCAGATCGGCGATATCCCCTCGCTCGAACAGTTTATCGCCAATGCCTCCGACCGGCCGGTCAATATTCACCTGCCATCGGATGGCACCGGGTTTCAGGGGTCTACCGGCGGCACGACCGGCGCCCCCAAGATTACCCAGGCGGGGCAGGATTTTCTCTCCTGGGATACCCTCGGCTTCATGACCGCGCTGACCGATTTCGATCTTGATCATCCGCCGGTCAATCTCTCCGTCGCGCCAATCACCCACGCGGGCGGCATTATTGCCATGGCCGCGCTGGCTCTGGGCGGCACCGTGGTAATGATGTCCGTCGCCGATCCGGAGCAGATTCTCGACAATATCCCGCGTCACAAGGTGTCGCTATTGTTCCTGCCGCCGACGGTCATCTACATCCTGATGAACCATCCGAAATGCCGGGAAACGGATTTTTCGAGCCTGCGTTACCTGATCTCGGCGGCGGCACCCTTCGCCGTGGAGAAGATAGCCCGGGCGCATGAGATTTTCGGTCCCGTCGTCTGTCAGTCCTATGGCCAGACCGAGTCCGGCTTCCCCCTCACCTTCCTCTCCCCCGCCGCCGTCACCGCGGCGCTGAAGGATGAAAAGCTGGCGCCGCGCCTGAAGTCGGTGGGCCTGCCGACGGCAGCGATCAGCTGTATCGAAATCATGAATGACGACGGCGACCTGCTCGGGCCGGATGAAGTTGGCGAGATCGTGATTAAGGGACCGACGGTGATGTTCCGCTACATCAATGATCCGGAGGCGACCGCCGCCATTCACAAGGATGGCTGGCAGCATACCGGCGATCTCGGATATCGCGACGCGGACGGCTATCTCTATATCAGCGACCGCAAGCGCGACCTGATCATCAGCGGCGGATTCAATGTCTTCCCGCTGGAGGTTGAGCAGGTTCTGGCCCAGCACCCGGCCGTTCAGGACTGCGCCGTTATCGGCGTACCGGATGAAAAATGGGGAGAGGCCGTCAAGGCTGTGATCGAGCGGGCGCCGGGAACCAGCGTCACCGCCGAGGAACTGATTGCGCTCTGCAAGGAAAAGCTGGGCGGTGTTATGGCACCGAAATCCGTCGACTTTATCGACCAGCTCCCGAGGAGCGCGGTCGGCAAGGTCCTGAAGCGGGACCTTCGCGCGCAATACTGGGAGAACCGGGAGACACGTATCTGAGATGACGACACATGATTTTACGGCGCTGAAAAACAGCTTGCGCCTGCCGCTGATTGCCGCCCCCATGTTCCTTGTTTCCGGGGTGGAGCTGGTCGTTGCGACCTGCGCGGCGGGGGTCATCGGCTCCTTCCCGACGGCCAACTGCCGGAGCACGGAGGAGCTGGATCACTGGATCACGGAGATTGAGGATCGGCTGACAAAGACGGCATCGGAGGGAATCTCCCCCATTGTGCCCTATTGCCCCAACCTCATCGTCCATAAATCCAACAGCCGGGTCATGGCGGATCTCGATGTGCTGCTCCGTCACCGGCCGAAGATCGTCATTACCAGCGTCGGCCCACCGACACCTGTTCTGGAGCCGTTGCATGATATCGGCGCGCTGGTCTTTTCCGATGTCGCGACTGTGCATCATGCCGAGAAAGCTGTCGCCGCCGGGGCGGACGGGCTTGTGCTGCTGACGGCGGGCGCGGGCGGACAGACGGGCTGGATCAATCCGTTCGTGTTCGTGCAGGATGTCCGCCGTTTCTTTGACGGGCCGATCGTGCTCGCCGGTGGCATCACGGATGGCCGCAGTCTTCAGGTGGCCGAGGCGCTCGGCTGCGATCTCGGCTATATGGGCACCCGTTTCATCGCGACCGAGGAAAGCATGGCGAGCCCGGTTTACAAGCGAATGCTGATCGACTCGCGGGCAGACGATATCCTGCTCACCAAGGCCTTTACCGGATTGCCCGCGAACATGCTGAAAGCCTCCATCCTGCGGGCCGGGCTC
>TARA_R110000787_G_scaffold43372_1_pt1 | contig 29745 bp, 33 predicted proteins | sample TARA_R110000787 | Tara Oceans TARA_R110000787 (sample SAMEA4397920) | marine metagenome | biome: Polar Biome; feature: [DCM] deep chlorophyll maximum layer (ENVO:01000326); material: water (ENVO:00002006), including particulate matter (ENVO:01000060) such as... | depth 35 m | reverse complement strand
ATCACCATATGCTAAATGAGCAGGAATTAATAAGGTAATTTTATCACCTTCACCCATTTTCAATTTAATAGGGTTATGAATGTCTTGAGCAGTTGGGTTTTTATTTCCGTGAGCTGCATATTGATAAAGTTCTCCATCATCATCATTGATCAAGTAAATGATGCAATCAATATACCCTAACTTTCCAACGGCGTGCTTCGTAACAGACCAAATAGACTCTTGTATTATGCTAGCCTGCATTAATATAGAGCCAAACGCATTGATCGTTTCCGAAAAGTGTGCGTTTCTCTCAGTTGGCGTTCTTTCTCTCATTTGATGATATTGTACCTGAATTTATGATAAAGCTCTTTTATATATAAAATATAAAAAATGAATATGTTAAAAAATAATTTAATAGGATTATTGATACTTTCTCGTATTTTTTTTACGATTTCAATAATTTTATTTGGAAAGATTTATACACCTAATTAAAGCTCTCTTACTATGTAATTATAATCGCTTTAAAAAGAAACTATTCACATTTTGTTGTGTAAGGTGATCATTCGGTTAGAAGGATTAAATTTCTTATCCCCTGAATTTAATTATAACCCATCGTCCCAAGCTATCGGAGCCTCCAGTAGCGTCATATACCAGGTCGATAAATCCCATTCCACTTATGGAAAGTTGAGAAGTGGCAGCAGTTAATATTCGATTTTGGGGCAGCGCAGCTAAATCATCTTCCAAAAGACTAATATTTGCTGTTTCTGAAAAGAACAATGTAAAATGGCGACCATGAACTCCATTCGTTATACCTGCAATATTTATATTGGAATTATATGAATGTAATCTAATAAAAGTAGCGTTCGAATTAGAGTTTCCGGAGCTAATTTCTAAATTCAAATCTACTATGGTTCCTGCTTCGATGGGATGTACTCCTAAATTTAGATCCCCTATGGATCCAGAAACGGGAGCGGTATCAAGGCTATTATTGATAATTATTAAATTGGCTCCTATATTGGTTCTATTAAAAGCTCTGCTGGATGTATGACCGGCTAACGTTATCAAGTCTGTGGTCCCAACAGGTAAACTAGTTACTCGAACTGTACCGTTAACATCTAGACTTGCACTTGGATTGGTATTTCCAATGCCAACTTGTGCCTGAATTCCAAATATGAAACCGAAAATAATTGTCGCTGTGAGTATTAATTTTTTCATAACTAATCATGTATTGATAAAAATAACCACCGTTGTGATACCCCGTCATAAATCAATTCTATACTTCCTTCTGCAGCTATGGATTCTGATCCAGCAAGTACTTTAATTCTATTATATGGCAAAGATGATAACGCGCTAGCATCTGATTCATCTAGGAATATAATAGATCGTACGCCAGAGTGATAAAAAAATATGTGTAGTCCATCGACTCCGTCCTCCATTCCTGTAATTTTAATATTGGAAGGTAAGTTAAAAACTTTTATAACCACTTTTCCCTGATTCGCTTCTCCTAGCCCGAGTTGAAGATCTAGGTTGTGTACTTGATTTCCGGGTGGTACTATAAGCCCACTTAGGTCCATAGCTCCAATACCGTATGAGATACTGCTCGCTAATTGTAGTGTGTTGTTTTCAAGGGTTAGTTGGTTATCTATATTTAGTGAGGTTAAATTTCCATCAATATCTGCACCAACAAGAGAGGTTGAATTATCTAATTCATTAAAACCTTCCACAATTAAGTCACCTTGAATATGCAGGGTTTCTTGTGGATTTATAACACCTATACCCACTTGTGCATGAACGAATCCATTTAAACACAAAAACAATAAGAATATTTTTTTTTTCATAACATTAAACACTATCAACGTATATTAATAAGAATCCATTTTTCTAAACTACCATCATAAATAAATTGCGCCACACCTTCGCCCGTAGTACCTTCATTAGCACCGGAGCCTGTGATAATTTGATTTTTAGCATCACTGCCTATATTAAGATCAAAGAAAGTGACATTATTGTTTTGAGAATTATAGTAATAAATAATACGCCCGTCGTATCCATCGGTAAAACCTGAAACTGAATATCCATTTGTTTCCCCAAAGACACGTATTATTGTTTTGTCTATATTTATATTAGCCAATCCAATATCATAATTATCATACTGAGAAGTTGTTGGAGCTGTCAACACCTGATCAACATCACCAATTAAAAAAATATTTGAATCTATTGGAGGAATTACCGTTAAAGTCCCTGTAGTTATATTAAAAGAATTTCCCAACTCAAATTCCTTAACCTCGCCGTTAGAAATTATTCCAACTAACCTTGTGGCATCCGATGCTTTTGGTGTAAACTTTATATCTCCATTGACATGCAATGTTGCCATTGGTAAAGTAGTATTAATCCCAATACCTTGAGAGAACAAACTAAGAATGGGAATAATTAGTAATAAGTAGGTTAGGTTCTTCATAACCTTTAAAGTTAAGAATAAAAACATTAAAAAACTAGATTTTTTGCTCTTAATATATTTCCAAGCATTAAGTTCAGCTAGTTTTTTAACTTAAAAGCTTCGATGTACCATGTAGATAAACAGGTGTTTATGTATGTTTCAGGAGGGGGTCAGAATTAAGTCCAACGGTTTAGGCTATGATTGTGTTCCAATAAATACTTTTACTAGAGTGGGTGTCCAACCTTCTGGAAGCTGCTCAGATACTTCAATAATTTTAGTGAGCGATTTCTTATAAACACTAAAGGTATAAATTTGGTCAATGCATAAATGAAGTTTTAAAGCTTAGTCGAAACAAACCAACGGTTGTAGTTACTTTTTGCAATACCGTTCTTTTTGTTTAAATACTTACTATTTTTTGTTTTGTTATTAAAAATATTGGATAAAAAAAACAGGCTGTCTTTTCAGACAGCCTGTTTTTAAATAGTATAAATTGCGAATGATTATTCTACAATTTCTGTGATTTCTAAATTGAAAATTAAATCGCTTCCTGGAGGAATTAAATTAGGTATTCCTCTATCACCATATGCTAAATGAGCAGGAATTAATAAGGTAATTTTATCTCCTACACCCATCATTAATAATCCTTCTCTAAATCCTGGGATTAATTGAGCATCTTTACTATAGTCTGTTACCGTTGGTGCATATCCGCCACCATCAGCTCTTCTTTGATCCCAAACGTTGTATTTTTTCGCAACTTCTTCGATATTAGAATCAAATAAAGTACCGTTTGCTAAATATCCAGCATAGTTCATTTTAATTTTAGAACCTTCAACGGGTTGTACACCCGATCCTTTTTCGTTAAAATATACTTTAATTCCAGAAGGCATTTCTTCTGCTTTTTCAAGATCGCTAGCTAAAACTTCAGCAGTTGTAGAAGCAATCGCTAAGGTAGCAGCTTGTTCTTCTTGTGCTTTCTCTTCGGCAGCTGCCATTGCTTCATTAAAAGATAGTAATTCTACATTACCAACTCTAATAATTTTAAGTTCGTTAATAAGAACAGGAACAACTGGCTTATCTCCAGGTTTTGAAGTTTCAACAACTCCTAAAGAATCAACGATTTCTTGACCGATTACGATTTCTCCAAAAACAGAGTGCTTACCGTCTAACCAAGGAGTTTCTGCTAACGTGATAAAAAATTGACTTCCGTTTGTTGCTGGTCCAGAATTGGCCATAGAAAGAATTCCTTTTTTACTGTGCGTTAAACTATCCGAAAATTCATCAGGGAATGTGTATCCTGGGTTACCAGAACCAGTACCTAATGGATCACCACCTTGAATCATAAAATCTTTTATAATTCGGTGAAAAGTTAATCCGTCATAATATTTTTTTCCTTTGTAAACTGAATCTACCAACTCATTTTTTCCTTCAGCTAATGCTACAAAATTTGCAACGGTTAGAGGGGTTTCTTCATTATATAATTTTGCTACAAATACTCCTTTAGTGGTATTAAATTCTGCATAAACCCCATCTTCTAAATCTGGGTATTTGCTTTCTTGACAGGATGCCAAGCCTAAGGTGAGGATCAGTATTAAAAATGATAATTTTTTCATAATTTTAGTAGTTTTCATTTGTTTGATTTATTGTATTTAAAGTAATTGTGCATTGAACAGGAACATTGGTTCCTAGTTTATTATCGATTCCGTAATAGCCAAAAGCTTTGTAAGAAGGAAATAGGAACGTAATGGTTTCCCCTTGTTTCATTAATTTAAGCCCATCTCGTATTCCAGAAATTAATTCTTGATTGGTTTTATCTACAATGCAATTTTGAATGCCTATTTCTTTTTCTGAAAGGACCGTTGTTCCATTTAATTTTTTAACATCATAAGTAAAGATAACATGGTCTCCAAAGGTTGGCATTTTAGTTTGTAGACTGTCTTTTATATTGTAATAATACCAAAAACCACTTTCTGAAGTATGGTAGGGTTGGTCTTTATTTGAATCTAATAGTTGAGTGATTTGTAATTCTTCTTTTTCGAAAATCGCTTTATTTCTTTCTATGGATTTTGAAATAAAAGATCCAGAATTATTTTGAACGGGTCTTCTTGCCTCTGGACTTTTACAAGAGAGTATGGTAAACAGAATGCTTAAAGCAATAAATATTTTACGACTCATTTAATTCTTTTTTATAGCGCGGCAATATACTAATAAATTCTTCAATGGTATCGGTTAGGTTTTTTAAACTCCTGCCACCAGCAGCATTGGTGTGACCTCCTCCATTATAATGACTTCTTGAAAATTCATTTACTGAAAATTCACCTTTACTTCTTAAGGATATTTTTATGATCTCTTCTTTTTTGTTTTCAATAAATATGATAGCAAAAATAACGCCAGACATCGATAAGGCATAGTTAACAAATCCTTCGGTGTCTCCTTTTTTAAAGTTGTTTTCGTTTAACTCGTCTTGTGATATAGTAATGTATGCAGTACGAAATTCAGGAAGCATTACCATATTATTTAAGGCAGCTCCTAATAATTTTAAACGATCTGGACTGTTGGTATCATAGACGTTTTGATGAATGCTAGAATTATTTGCTCCAGCTTCAATTAAATTAGCAATCACTCGATGCGTAGTTGCTGTTGTTGCAGGAAATCGAAATGATCCAGTATCGGTCATGATACCTACATATAATTGAGTGGCAATTTCTTTATTTAATAAATCGATATCATCTAATGCTTCCATAAAATGAAAAACCATCTCGGAAGTAGAACACATACCAACATCGCTATAGGTAACAACAGCATAATCATCGGGTTGTTGGTGATGATCAATTAATATAAAATCGGCAGTTGCTTCTTCTAACTCGGTTGCTAAGCCTCCAGTACGATTAAATGCGTTAAAATCTAAAGTAAATATGATTTCTGCTTGTTGAATAGCAGTTTTTGTTTCCTCAAAATTTTGTTCATAATTGATAATGGAAGAAGCTTCAGGAATCCATTTTAAAAAATCAGGAAAGTCATTAGGCATCACAACTTGTGCTTGATGTCCTTTTTGTTTTAGAAAGTTACACAATCCTAAACAGGAACCAACAGCATCGCCATCAGGGTTTTTATGACCTACTACAACAATTTTTTTAGAGGTACTTAGTAGCTTATTTGTAATTGAAATGTCTTCCGAATTCATAGACTGCGAATATACAATTTATTAGTATTTACGCACTAATATTGAATTATTTTAGAAAATTATTAATGCTGTTTTGAATACGTAATTTTATGATTCAATACTTTTTTCCTTGGAACTTATGATGCCTTTTATTTTTTCAAAAACATAGGGAATCATTTCTTTAGCTACCAAGTATCCAGCAAAATATTTGCGAGTTACTTTATTGCTAAGTAGAAATGAGCTTATTAATTTTTCGCCAGATTCAAAGTTAATTCCTGAAAGGTTTTCAAAAAGCGAACTCTTTATGGATTCTTTGTTTTTAATAGCATCCACTATTTTTACAATAGGAAGATTTTTAAAAGATTGTTCTTGTTCTTGAATGGAAATTCTAAGGTTTTTTCTTGCTGCCTGTAAATCTTCATAAGATTTTATATCATATGTGTTTTTACTCATCGTTTTTCTCTGTTAATTCTTTCTCAGCATTGAAAGCGGCTTGAACAATAGCGTCCTTTACTTTGTTTTCAATATTTTTCTTTATAAATTTCATATAAATTAAAAATACCACCATATATATTCCGCCAACTGCAGCAAATCCTAAAGCTGTGTTTTCATAATAATGTCCAATAAAATAAGCTATTGAAAAACTAAACATGATACATATGACCACTAGAAATAAGGATATAAAAAATGAACTTATAAGGTTTGCAGATAAATTTGCTAACACACTTATTAATTCAAGTTTTAAAAGTTGAATTCTATTTTCAATGTACTTTTTTACTGAATCAATCATAAAAAAATTATGCGTTTTTAGTGTTTGCTAGTTTTTCTTTTGCTTCTTTTTCTAGACCTTTATATTTTGATAAAATATCCTCTTCAATAGATTCTACTTTATCTGATAAATGTGCATATTGATCTTTAATTTTTCCTTTAACGTCGTAAAATTTTTCTTTAAAACCAGTTAAAGCTTCATTTTCGAGGTTTTTAATTTTTTCAGAAACATCTTTAAGCTTCGCTTCTAAATCTTCTTTTAGCTCCGAAGTTTTATGGGCTATTTTTTTTCTAGTTTCTTCTCCAGATTCGGGTGCTAATAGTATTCCTGCAGCTGCACCAACAATTGCTCCTATAACTATTCCAGTTAAAAATTTTGATTCCTTAGACATGATATGTGTATTAAAATGTATAGTAAAAATACTAATTATTACGAATTTATTAAGATAAAACATTGTTAAACTATTTGTTAATGTTTGTGTTGTAATTGTCTTCAATTTCCATATTTTTGCAAAAATTTTAAAAAGATGAGAACAGACAGAACGTTTACAATGTTAAAGCCTGATAGTGTTGAAAAAGGACATATTGGTGCAATACTTGAAAAAATTACAGCTTCAGGATTTAGAATTGTTGCTATGAAACTTACACAAATGACTTCAGACGATGCAAAGGCTTTTTATGCTGTGCATAGTGAGCGTCCATTTTATGGTGAGTTAGTAGAATATATGACTCGTGGTCCTATTGTTGCTGCGATTCTTGAAAAAAACAACGCAATGGAAGATTTCCGTACGTTAATTGGTGCTACAAATCCAGCGGATGCTGCAGATGGTACTATTAGAAAATTATATGCAGCCTCTATAGGTGAAAATGCTGTTCACGGAAGTGATAGTGATGAAAATGCTGCAATTGAAGGTGCTTTTCATTTTTCAGGTAGAGAAATGTTTTAATAAGCATAGATAACAATTAAAAAATGCCTTCACTTTTGTGAAGGCATTTTTTTTTGCCATTTAGAAAGTAGCTTGCGAAGTGAAAAATTTATATAATTCACTTTTAGGATACATTATATTCTTTACCGAAGTACCAACTTCGTAATTGTTTGTTTTCCCATTTCCTCATTAACCATACTTATAATTTTTGATTTTCCATAACTTAGCTCTTCTCTTAAAACAGAAGAACTTAATTGTATATACAGTGTCTCTCTATCTAATTTAATAGCGGTGGTGTATTTAGAAATAGCATTTCCCATGACCGAATGCCAAGCATCTTCAATAGATACCTTATCCAGTCCTTTTTGCAATCTATTTGCATCGATAAAGCCCTTTATTGCATCACTCATAGTACCATTGTCTCCTATTCTGCCTTTTCTTTTCGCCATTTTATAATTTAAACATTTTATAAGATTGATGTATTTTTTTAATCACATTTTCGGTTCTGTCGGCATGAGTATCACTAATAAACAACTGTCCGAAATCTTCATTTTTTACTAAAGATATTATTTGCTCTACACGCTGTTCATCCAGCTTATCAAAAATATCATCCATTAATAATATAGGATTTACTTTGCTATGCGCTTTTATAAAATCGAATTGTGCCAGTTTTAAAGCTATTAAATAGGATTTTTGTTGTCCCTGTGAGCCAAACTTTTTAATGGGATGCTCTTCAATTTCAAAATTAAGATCATCTTTATGAATCCCATAATTACTGTATTGTGTAATTTTATCCTTTGCCGCATTCTCTTCTAACAAAACCAATAATTCCTTTTCATTTAATTGACTTTTATAGGCAAGTGTCACCGACTCCTTTGAGTTACTAATGGATTGGTATCGTTTTAAGAATATAGGCATAAATTCTTCCAAAAACTCTTTACGCTTCTCAAAAATTGTAGTTCCTAAATCATGCAATTGCAAATTATAGATATCTAATGTTTCTTGATTGTGTGTATTATTTACTGCAAAGTACTTTAAAAGTGAATTTCGCTGTGTTAATACCTTGTTATAATTTAATAAGGTTTGTAGGTAATTAGAATCTCCTTGAGAGATCACACCATCCATAAATTTTCTTCGAGTCTCACTTCCTTCAATAATTAAATCTCTATCAGTAGGAGAGATGATCACTAAGGGTAAAAAACCTATATGTTCACTAAATTTGGTGTACGATTTTCCATTGCGTTTAATCACCTTTTTATGCCCTCTTTTAGCGCTAACAATAATCTTTTCCTCTCTATCTTTTTTTGTATAATTCCCTTCAACCACAAAAAAAGCTTCTCCATGTTTGATGTTTTGAACCGTTAAAGGGTTAAAGTAACTTTTTCCGAAGGAAAGATGATAAATTGCATCTAAAACATTCGTTTTACCAACCCCATTATTACCAACTAAACAGTTAATCTTAGAATCGAACTGAAAAGAAACCGTTTCAAAGTTTTTGTAATTAAGAAGCGATAAGTTTTCTAAAGTCATATTTAGTAGCTGTTTAGAGGTGTTTTAATGTTGATTTTTTAATTAAAAAGACCGTGTTTTTAATCGATTGCAAATTATTGAAAAATAATAAAAAGTTGTGCTTTTATTATGTAATAAAAATTATATTTTTGCACACTTAACAAAGTTAGATTATGGCAACATATAAGAAAAGAGGGGATAAACCTAAAAATAAAGCCGAGAAGATTTCTCAGATAGAACAAGAAAGTACGACGGCAGAAGTCTTTAGTACCCTAGATGAGGGAGCTTCAAGAACTGAAGCATGGGTAGAAAAAAACCAAAAAGCAATTTTAATATTTGTTGGAGTTGTTGCAATCAGTGTATTAGGATACTTAGGATTTCAAAATTTTATCCAAGAGCCTAAAGAGTCTGAAGCAATGAACGAAATGTTTCAAGCGCAAGCTTATTACGAACAAGCATTAGCTGCTTCTACAAAAGATTCACTTTTTAATTTATCTTTAAATGGAGGTAATGGTAAATTTGGATTTGTAGACATAATCGATAATTATGGTGGTACGAATGCTGCTAATTTAGCAACGTATTACGCAGGTATCGCTTATTTAAATACCGGTAAATACCAAGAAGCAATTCAGTATTTAGATAAATTTAAAGCTAATGATGCTAATGTTGGTCCAATTGCAAAAGGAGCTATTGGTGATGCTTTTGCACAATTAGAACAACAAGAAGATGCTTTAAAATATTATGAAAGTGCTGCTTCAATGAGCTCTAGCGATTTAACAGCACCTCGTTTTTTATTAAAAGCAGGAATTACAGCAACTACTTTAGGAAAGGCAGATGTAGCATTAAAACACTTTAATGCAATTATCGAAAACTATCCTAAATCTCCAGAAGCTAAAAAAGCGATCTTATATCAAGGAAAAGCGGAAGCAATGAAGTAATCAATATGGCTACTGAAAATAATAACTTATCAGTTTACGATAAAACAACCATCCCAAACGCGAAGAATTTTCGGTTTGGGATTGTTGTTTCTGAGTGGAATCCTAAGATCACAGAAGGGATGTTTCAAGGTGCTTTTGATGCAATTATAGATTGTGGAGGTATCAAAGAAAATATCGTTCGATGGAATGTGCCAGGAAGTTTCGAATTGGTGTATGGTTGTAAGAAAATGCAAGAAAGCTATGAAATGCTTGATGCAATTATTGCTATAGGAAGTGTTATAGAAGGTGAAACCAAACACTTTGATTACGTATGCGAAGCTACTACTAATGGTATTATGCAATTAAACTTGCAAAGTGATATTCCAGTAATGTTTTGCGTTTTAACCGATAGAACGCTACAACAAGCAATAGACCGTAGTGGAGGAATTCATGGTAATAAAGGAGTTGAAGCTGCAATAGTCGCTATTAAAATGGCGCAGTTACGAAAAGATGCTAAATTTTAATATTTAAGAATTATATTTTAGCTTTTGGTTTTTCTATCTTTGAATACTAGAAATACCATTTTCCCTTTTAAAAAATGAAATGCCTAAAAATCCAGAATTAGACTTAGCTTGGGATTTTGTTGAAAAAACAGATCGTTCTATTTTTTTAACAGGAAAAGCAGGTACTGGAAAAACCACCTTCTTACATTCGTTAAAATCCAATTCCTTAAAAAGATTAATTGTAGTGGCACCTACAGGAGTTGCAGCAATTAATGCAAAAGGAGTTACTATTCACTCTTTTTTTCAAATGCCTTTTGGGCCTATTTTACCGGAAGGATCTTCCTTTCAGAAAAAGGAATCTTCGTTTCAGCATAAATTCAGTAAGATAAAAATCAATATTATTAAATCATTAGATGTATTAATAATTGATGAAATAAGTATGGTTCGTGCAGATTTGTTAGATGGAATCGATCAAGTTTTACGACGTTATCGAGATCGTACTAAAGTATTTGGAGGCCTTCAGGTTTTAATGATTGGCGATTTACAGCAATTGGCGCCTGTTGTTAAAAATAACGAATGGGAGCTCTTAAAACCCTACTATAACACACCGTATTTTTTTAGTAGCAAAGCTTTTATTGAAAGTGCTACTGTAAATATTGAATTGAAACATATTTACAGACAGGATAATCAGCGTTTTATTAAAATATTAAACGAAATAAGAAATAACAATCTTTCAGATGATTCGATTACCGAATTAAATAAAAGATACTTACCAGATTTTACTCCAAAGCAAGACGAAGGATACATTACGCTAACAACACATAATGGAAGGGCTAATGTTCTTAATGATAAAGAACTTGAAAAATTAAAAGGTAAATCTCAAAGTTATAAAGCCTTTATACAAGGTAAGTTTCAAGAATCTTCCTATCCAACTCACGAAAAGTTAATTTTAAAAAAAGGAGCTCAGGTGATGTTTATTAAAAACGATAGCAATCCTGAAAAACGATATTATAATGGGAAAATAGGAACTATAATAGCGCTAGATAAAAAAGAAATTCGAGTTTTTTGTAAAGGTGATTTTGAAGACATTATCGTGACTCCAGAAACCTGGGACAATGTAAATTACACGCTACATCCTGAAACCAAAGAAATTTCAGAAAACTCCATTGGCTCTTTTTCACAAATGCCATTGCGTTTAGCTTGGGCAATTACGATACATAAAAGTCAGGGATTAACTTTTGATAAAGCCATTATCGATGCCAATGCTGCTTTTGCTCACGGTCAAACCTATGTAGCATTAAGTCGTTGTAGAACTTTAGAGGGTATTGTATTAAAAAATAAAATAGCTACAGAGAGTATCATCACAGATTCCCGAGTTACTTCATTTAATAATAATGTTGCTGAAAATCCACCAAATCAGTTCGATTTAAATGACTCACAAAAAGTGTTTCAATTAAACATGGTTGCAGAATTAATGGATTATTATCAATTTATGTTTCCTATAAACAGATTAATTGAAATCTATAACCGCAATATTTCTAGTTTTAAAGGGAATATTATCAATCCATTAACTGAAATAAAAGAAGTTGGAGTACAACCGATTTTAGTCATTGCTAATAGTTTTAATAAGCAATTAAAAAATTTATGTGAAGATGTTATTTTACCCGAGAATAACACCGTTGTTTTGGAAAGGATTCATAAAGCAATTACCTACTTTATAAATCATACTAAAGATAAAATTGAAGCCTCTTTTGAAGAACTAACTTTTTCTACCGAAGATAAAGCACTTCAAAAAGATTTCGATAAAAATTTAAATACCATAGAAGAATACATCAAAATCAAACTGTTTTGTTTGTATGGATTAAACGGTTCTTTTACCATCAAAAAATACTTAAAATTAAGAGCTGAAGCTGTTTTGTTAAACGCTGCTCAACCAAAAAAGCCCAAAGAATTTAAAGCGGAAACGGAACATCCTAAATTATTTGAATTGCTTCGGGATTTTAGAGATGTAGTTTCGAATTCAGAAGACATTCCTCATTTTCAGATATTTACACAACATACCTTATATGAAATGTGTGATGTTTTGCCTTTAAATAAAAAGCAATTAAAAGCCATTCACGGAATGGGAAAAATTAGGGTTGAAAAATATGGGAAAGAAATTCTAGCAATCATCAATGAATATGCAGATGAAAATAATATTATTGTTAAGGAGATAATTGTTAAAGGAAAACCTAAAAAAGAGAACACAAAGCTTACTTCATTAAAAATGTTTAAAGGTGGACTCTCTATAGCTGAGATTGCAACTCAACGTGAATTAGTAGTAGGAACTATTGAGTCACATTTAGCATCTTATATTGCAACAGGAGAAATAGATATGTATGATTTGATTTCTGAAGAGCGTTTTTTAGCATTAAAAAAGCAGGTTGAAAATATAAAATTTGAAAATCTAACAGATTTAAAAAATAAACTGAAGGGTACTTATTCTTATTTTGAATTGAGAATCGTTGCAAATGAATTAAATAACTAATCCAATAATTTTAGCTGACACTCTTAATATTGGTACATTTATTGTTAATATTACGATTGTTAAAACACTTCAAAAACCGAACGAATTTAATTACATTTGATTTATGGGAATTCTTAAACCTCGTAAAAATAAAAAATTTGGATACGAACCTCGTCATTATAGTAATGATGGAGATGGTAGTCCATTTCAAATGGAACATAAGTTTGATAAGTTTCGAACAACAGTAGGGGATGGAAATAATTTAAAAGCAAAGTTTAAAATGGCTTTGGAGGATTTTAAAAGCTCTTCCGATAAGAAAACCAACAAAAGAGTGCTTTTAATTATTTCAATTTTAATTCTTATTTTCCTCTTTATTATTGATTTCGATTTATCCATATTTTTTAATTAAAAAATGGCAGATATCATACAATTGTTACCGGATCATGTTGCCAATCAAATAGCAGCTGGAGAAGTTGTTCAAAGGCCTGCTTCACTTGTCAAGGAATTGCTTGAAAATGCAATTGATGCAAAGGCGACTTCAGTAAATTTAGTGATTAAAGATGCCGGAAAAACATTAGTTCAAGTAATTGATAATGGAATTGGAATGAGTATTACAGATGCTCGTTTTTGTTTTGAAAGGCATGCAACTTCTAAGATTAAAGCTGCCGAAGATTTATTTAATATCAATACAAAAGGGTTTCGGGGTGAAGCTTTAGCGTCTATTGCTGCTATTGCTCACGTAGAATTGAAGACCAAAAGAGAGCTTGACGAAATAGGCACTCATATTATAATTGAAGGGAGTAAAGTAAACTCTCAAGAAGCAGCTGTTGTGCCAGTAGGTACTTCTATTTCTGTTAAAAATTTATTTTATAACATTCCAGCCCGGCGAAATTTTTTAAAAAGTAATACCGTTGAAACTAGACATATAATTGATGAGTTTCATAGGGTTGCATTAGCGCATCCACAAGTAGCATTTTCGTTGATTAATAATGGAAGTAGCGTTTTTAATTTACCAGCTTCCAATATGCGACAACGAATTGTCAATATTTTTGGAACCAAAACCAATGAAAAACTAGTTCCAGTTTCTGAAGAAACCGAAATAGTGAGTGTTGAAGGTTTTGTCGTAAAACCTGAATTTGCAAAAAAGGGAAGGGGAGAACAGTTTTTCTTTGTCAATAATCGATTTATAAAAAGTCCTTATTTACATCATGCTATTATTTCAGCTTTTGAGGGATTGATAAAAGAAGGCGGACAACCTGGTTATTTTTTATTTTTAGAAGTAGATACTAAATCTATAGATATTAATATTCATCCTACTAAAACAGAAATTAAATTTGACGATGAACATGCTATTTATGCCATGTTAAGAGCATCGGTTAAGCATAGTTTGGGTCAGTTTAGTATTGTTCCTGTTTTGGATTTTAATAAGGATCCAGAAATGGACACTCCTTATAATTTTAATAATAAAAATCCTGTAGCTCCAACTATTGAAGTTGATAGAAATTTTAACCCTTTTGAAAAAGAACAAAGTCGACAAAATGATTACGCGTCTTTTAAACAAAATAGTAACTCAAAACCAAATTCTTGGGAGGCGATGTATGTTGGTTTAAAAAGCGATGAAAATTCATTAGACGTAGGATCTATAGAATTTGAAAGTGAAGAACTAACCGGAAGTTTTTTTGAAAGTGAAGAAAAAACGCCAAGTGAGATTACTTTTCAGCTTCAAAATAAATACATCATGAGTCCCATTAAAAGCGGAATTATGGTAATTCATCAAAACCTTGCACATCAAAGAGTTTTGTACGAATCTATTTTAAAAAATATAACCGTAAAAGAAGCAATTAGTCAACAATTGCTTTTTCCTTTGCGGTTAAATTTTACAAGACAAGACATTGAGATATTAAAAAACATTCAAGAGCAATTAGAACATACGGGATTTGGGTTTTCTGCGTTTGAAGAGGATACCATCGAAATTAATGGAATACCAGTTTCTGTAAAGGAAAGTGAAATTAAGAATGTTTTGGAAAGCTTAGTGAATGATATTCAAACGGATATACCAGACGTAGGTTTTAGTCAAAACGATTTATTGGCAAAATCATTAGCAAAATCATTGGCAATAAAAACTGGAAAACGTATGAATGTAGAAGAACAGGAGCATTTAGTACATCAACTTTTTGCTTGTAAGGAACCTACGAAATCACCAACTAATAAACGAGTATTAATGATTTTAGATACATCGGATATTGATAAAAAATTTAATTAAATGGGAAGAATTTCTGAAACCATAAAAGCACTTATAATTGTTAATGTCATTTTCTTTATTGGCTCCACCTTTTTAGGAGATGTTGCTTATAAATTATTTGCGTTATTTTACTTTGAAAACCCTAATTTTCAATATTGGCAGCCGCTAACGCATATGTTTATGCACGGAGGATTGATGCATATATTGTTTAATATGTATGCATTATGGGCGTTTGGATCTCCATTAGAACAGATTTGGGGTCGTAAAAAGTTTTTGTTCTTCTATTTTTCTGCAGGTTTTGGTGCAGCATTGATTCATACATTGGTAAATTATTACCAAGTACAAGAGGGGATGAATGCATTGCTAAATATAGGAATGAACCAAACAGAAATTATGAATATGTTAACCACAGGTCAATATAATTCGAGTATTTTGGAATCTGTTTCAGTAGAAAGCATAGAATCATTATATAGTAGTTTTAATACTCCAGCAGTAGGTGCTTCAGGTGCTATATATGGAGTGTTAGTGGCATTTGGGTTAATGTATCCTAATGCAGAATTAATGTTAATATTTTTGCCAATTCCAATAAAAGCAAAGTATTTTATACCTTTAATCATAGTTGGAGATTTGTTTTTTGGAATTACAGGAGCCGCTACAGGAATAGCTCATTTTGCTCATTTAGGAGGAGCCTTATTTGGTTTTATTATGGCCTACTATTGGAAAAAAAACAGTTTTGACTCACATCGTTGGAATTAATTTTATAGAGTATTAACAGTTAAAAGCATTTAAAAATTTGAATACTAATACTATTTTAAGTCAATTTAAACAAGCATCTATTGTTTTAAAAATCATTGTTATCAATACATTGATTTTTTTGGCGGTGTATTTAGGATCTTTCTTCTTTAAATTATCTCCAGCTTCTTTTGTTTCTTGGTTGGTGCTACCAACTTCATTTGTTGATATTATTTTACAACCTTGGTCTATTATTACCTACGCATTTTTACATGCTAGTTTTTGGCACCTGTTTTGGAATATGTATATGTTGTATTGGTTTGGAACTTATGTGCTGAATCTATTTGCTGCCAAACGGTTTTTAACTATTTACTTACTTGGTGGAATCTGCGGAGGATTATTATATGTTCTTTCCTATAATTTATTTCCAGTTTTTAACAATATCAATAGTAATTTAATGGGAGCTTCGGCTGCTGTTCTTGCCATTGTAATATTTATCGCTACCTATACTCCAAATACCATAGTTCGTATTTTTATGTTTAAAGTAAAATTATGGCAAATTGGACTTGCAATGGTTTTATTAGATTTGGTTCAATTACCTTCTTCTGGTAATGCTGGTGGGTTAATTGCTCATATAGGAGGAGCTTTATTTGGATATGTATATGCGACACAATTAACAAAAGGGAATGATATAGGAATTTGGTTTGAAACCTTAATAGATTCAATACTTAATTTATTTAAACCCAGACATAAGAAACCCTTTAAAAAAGTACATCGAACAAAGCAAGCTGCTGCTAAACAGGCTAAAAAGAAGCCATCTAATGAGCATCAAGCAAAGATTGATGGTATTCTAGATAAAATTGGAAAAAGTGGTTACGATAGTTTAACTAAAGCTGAAAAAGATTTTCTTTTTAAGGCAGGAAAAAATGATTAATGAGTAAAAAGTTGGGGCTTTTAAATAGGATTATATATGGGGTCAATATTATTGCCGCATTATTTCTATTGGTTTCTTTTGTTTTGCCTTTTATACCACCGAAATCATTTCCAGGTTTATCACTGTTAAGCCTTGCTGTTTCTCCATTAATTGTCTTAAATATTCTATTTGTTGCGTATTGGTTATTTAAATTGAAGAAATTCGTATTTCTGTCCTTATCCATCATTGTTATTGCTTATTTCCATTTTGGTTCCTTTTTTAAATTTTCTTCAACCGAGAATCCTACAGAAATAGCAAATACATTAAATGTACTTTCGTTTAATGTGCGTTTGTTTAATTTGTATGAAAGTAAGAATGCACAAAAAAATATTCCAGAAATTATTTCTTCTTTTCTGAAAAATGAAAATCCCGATGTGCTTTGTTTGCAGGAATATAATAAAGAAATGAAAATAGATTTTACAGCGTATCCTTACAGCTATATTCACTTTAGAGGAAAAAATATATTAGGTCACGCTATTTTTTCTAAATATCCACTTATTAATACCTATTCTTTCGATTTTCAAGATTCTTATAACAATACGCTAAGTGCAGATCTAGTAAAAGGATCGGATACCCTTCGGATTTATAATTTACACCTGCAATCTCTTAGTATAAAGCCGAGTGTGAGTTACTTACAAGAAGTAGATAATGAAGTGTTGCGCAAGAGAATTTCTACACGCTTTGTGAAGCAACAGGAACAATTAGAAACAATTTTGAAGCATAAAAATAACTCAAGACATCCAGTAATTATTTCTGGAGATTTTAATAATACTCCGTTCTCGTATGTATATCATAAAGTGTCTGAATCTATGAACGATGCTTTTGTTGAGGCTGGAAATGGAATTGGTACTACCTATTTATTTGAATATTATCCTATGCGTATTGATTATATTTTTGCTTCAAATGAATTGCAAATTTTAAACTTTAATACCATTAGAAAAACTTTTTCCGATCATTATCCAATAACCGCTATTGTTGGTTGGGATTAAAGTTGTTAAAATCGATTTTCTGATTTTCTAAATAAATGACCGCATTGGGCCCTTCATTAAATAATAAGTCTAATATGGAAAGGTTTGGTAAAAACTCATCTTGCTTAGTTAATACCTGAAAATAAGAATCCAATTTAAAATCAATTTTTAGTTTAGGATTTACAAGGTATCTTAAATCTTGTTGAGGAGGGTTTTTAAAATATTCTGTAGTAAATGAGTATTTAATATTTAAATCTAATAATTCACAAATTAGATCAAACGCTTCTAAATTAAATTTTATTAATGAATCTACAGGTTTAAAAAAAATCGGTTTTAGCTCATCTTCATAAAATTCAAAATATGGAGAGGTTCTATAAGCAGATTCTAATGACTTCCAATGCTGTATTTGCCAAGGAAAACTATTCTCAATAATAACATCCTTGGTTTTATTTTTTTTACCGTCTTTGGTATGTTTTATTGGAATGTTAAGTAATAATATTCCATTACTATGAGCGATGTATGTTCTACTTCGACAACTTTGTTTTTGGTAATTGTCGTCCATTTCAAAAACCACTTCTTTGGATTGAACCATCGCAGCCATTTGAACAATAGAAGGAAAATACGTTGGATGTAATAAAATAGATTCCATATTATTTGTAATTCCAATTATCACCTGGATTAACAAAAGAAATAGTTTTAATCCAAGTCATCGCATCTATTTTTATAAAAAATTAAGCTTTCTTTTTACGTTTTCTAATAAAATCGAAAATAAACCAACCCGCTAATAATATGATGAAGTATCTAAAGTATGAAATAGGTTCTCCTTCACCACCAACTGTGGTAAACATTCTATCCCAGCGTATTTTATTCATAATACCTTTAGCATTTGTATCCCAACTCATCCAAACAAAAACAGGCTTTCCAACGACATGATTAAATGGAACAAAGCCCCACATTCTTGCATCTTGAGAATTATCACGATTATCACCCATCATCCAATAATAATCTTGTAAGAAGGTATATTGCGTTAATTGTTCTCCATTTAGCGTCACTTGAGTGCCAGAAGTAGCTATTTTATTATTGATGCCAACTTCACTTCCTTCATACACTTCAATGATTCTTTTATATAAAGGAATATTTTCAATTGAAATATCTATAGTGGTTCCTGCTTCAGGAATCGTAATAGCGCCGAAATATTTTGTATTCCAATTAAACCTAGGGTCTTGAGGGTATACAGATTGATTCCAAACACCTTCTTCTACCGTTAGTTTTTCAACTTCAATAACATTTGGATTGTTTTTTACTTTCTCATAGGCTTCATCAGTCATTTGAGCAATGTGAGTGATTATCTTATTATCTCTGTCAATTTCTGAAATATAAATATCTGAAATATTAAAATGACTAGAAACAAATGCAGAAGGCTGATTGGTATATCTACCAGCATTATCTGTTTTTACAAAAGAACTTTTTGAAACTATTTTATAGCGAAACTGAAGTTTTGCTCTGTCTGGTAATACATTTTGCTCACCATTAATATAAACATAGCCATCCTTTATTTGTAACTCATCGCCAGGAATACCCACACAACGTTTTACGTAGTTAGATTTTTTGTCTAAAGGTTTTACCTTAAAACCTTTGCCGGGTCTATTGATGTCGATTAAAGTATCTGTAGGCCAACTAAAAACTACAATGTCATTTCTTTTTATTTTCTGAAAACCTGGTAGTCTAAAATAAGGCAATTGTGGCTTATCTAAATATGATTTTGTCCTAACTACAGGAATGGAATCATGTACCATTGGGAAAGAAACTGCGGTCATAGGCATTCTTGCGCCATAATGAAATTTACTTACAAATAAGAAATCACCCACCAATAGTGTTTTCTCTAAAGATGAAGTTGGAATGGTAAAAGGCTGCATTACATAAGTATGTACAATGGTAGCAGCAACAACAGCGAACAAAATTGAACTGGTCCATTCACCTGCAGCTGTTCTAGGCTTTAAACTTCTATCATTTATATAGGTTACCTCTTGTGTGTAATTGATATAATAAATATATAATCCAAAAGTACAGACACCTAAAAGGGTATCGGTATTGCTATTTTTTCCAAAACTTCTTAGGGTTTCTACCCAAATTACAGGAAACATAATTAGATTAACAATTGGAATAAAAAGTAATAAAGTCCACCAAGGTGAACGATTTATTATTTTCATTAATACAATTGCGTTATAAATTGGAATTGCAGCTTCCCAAGCTTTTCTTCCAGCTTTTATATAGAGTTTCCAAGTTCCTAAAAAATGGATTACTTGAACTAATAGTATAAAGATTAATAAAGTAGTAAATGTCATTTTAATATGGTATTCGTTATTTTATTTGTAAAACATCTTTCATCGTAAAGATACCTTTTTTATCTGCAAGCCATTCTGCCGCAAGTATTGCCCCTAAAGCAAAACCATCTCTAGAATGTGCTTCGTGTTTAATTGAAATGGTATCGATATTTGAATCATAATTAATAATATGGGTGCCTTTAACTTCATGCATTCGTTTGGCAGTAATTTTTATAGTATCCTCGGCTGCTTCATTTAATTTCCAGTTTTTTTTGTCTGAATTTTTCACAATTCCTTCAGCCAACGTAATTGCGGTACCGCTTGGGGCATCCAGTTTTTCAGTATGATGAATCTCTTCTATTGAAATTTGATACTCTTTCCAAGGTTTCATAAGGTTTGAAACATATTCATTGATACTAAAAAATAGATTTACACCAATACTGAAGTTGGACGCATAAATAAAACTTCCGTTACGATTTTCACATAATTTTATCATTTCATCGTAATGCTCCAGCCAACCTGTAGTTCCTGAAACAATTGGAATGCCATTTTCTAAGCAATATTTAATATTTGAAACTGCAGCTTCAGGAGTTGAAAATTCTATGGCAATATCAGCTTTTAATAATTCCTCTTTTGAAGAACTTCGGTTTATTCTTGAAACAATGGTATGGCCTTTCTCAAGGGCTAATTTTTCAATTGTTTTTCCCATTTTACCGTAACCTAATAAAGCTATTTTCATTTTAAACGGTATTTTAATGATAAACTGTAATTTGCTTTTGCATTAATTGGATTGATATTAAAAACAGGCTCAAAAGATAAATCATCATTTACATTAAATTGCCTTAAATGAGCATCTACATTAGCGTCAATAATGTTGAGTAGATAGAATGCTACTGCAACCGCAATACTCGTATCTTTATTTCTTTTTGCAGTTTTTTGTGCATCTACCAATCTATCTGAAGAAATGATAGGCGTTTCTCCATCTCCCCAATATTGATCATCTGTAAATCCAGCTAGCCTTCTTTTGTAGGCATTTCTGAAGTTATCATAATCTTGATCATTTTGTACATAAAAGTAAATACTTGCGCCGATACCGGCATAAATGATGGGGATTTTCCAGTATTTTTTATTATAAACTTGCCCTAATCCAGGAAGAACAGCAGAGTAAAATGCAGCTTTTGCAGGAGCCAAAGGATTATAATCTTCATTTTTAATAAGCGTGTCCTTAATAATCAATCCACTTTCTTGTTTGACGGAAAGTGTGTCTGATTCTTGAGCAAACAAACTTGTTACCGAAAAGAAAAGAAAGATATAGAAAAGTTTATTTTTCACTTTTTAGTAAATTCAAGATTCTTTGAAAATCTTTTTTATTTTTAAAAGGAATAGATACTTTTCCTTTTCCTCCTCCAGCGTTTTTTATACTTACATTACTACTTAAATATTCTGTCAGCTCTAATTTTGCTGAATTTAAGTAGGAGGGAAGCGCCACTTTTTTTACTGGAGTTTTTTTATCGGCACTATTTTTTAAGCCTCTAACAATAGCTTCTGTTTCTCTAACTGAAAGGTTTTCAGAAATTACTTTTTCATAGATATCAAGCTGTTCACCAAGGTTGCTAATATTAATGATAGCTCTTCCGTGACCCATTGTAATAAAACCATCACGCATACCCGTTTGGATAATTGGATCTAATTTTAAAAGGCGTAAATAATTTGCAATGGTTGAACGATTTTTACCTACACGATCGCTTAACTCTTCTTGTGTAACTTCAATCTCTTCAATTAAACGTTGATAAGAAAGTGCAATTTCGATAGGATCTAAATCTTGACGTTGGATATTCTCAACCAAAGCCATTTCCAATGATTCCTGATCATTTGCGATTCTAATAAAAGAAGGGATGGTTACTTTTCCTATTAGTTTTGAAGCACGATATCTTCTTTCACCACTAACCAATTGGAATTTATTAAAACCTAGTTTTCTAACGGTAATGGGTTGAATAACACCTAATTCTTTTATGGAAGATGCTAATTCTCGAAGAGATTCTTCATTAAAACTAGATCTAGGCTGAAATGGATTCATTTCAATAGCATTTAAATCTAACTCTACAATACTTCCTACAACTTGATCTGCATTTTTATCGGCAACTGATTTTATATCGTTACTAGGATCCTTTAATAATGCAGACAATCCTCTTCCAAGAGCTTGTTTTTTAGTTGCTTTCGCCATTTAATCAATTTCGTTTTTCTCAATTAATTCTTGTGCCAAACTTAAATAATTATTAGCACCTTTACTACCAGCATCGTAACTAATAATACTTTCTCCATAACTTGGTGCTTCTCCTAAACGAACGTTACGTTGAATGATTGTTTTAAAAACCATTTTATCGAAGTGTTTTTTAACCTCTTCAACTACTTGATTGGAAAGGCGAAGTCTAGAGTCGTACATGGTTAATAATAAACCCTCAATATCCAAGTCAGGATTGTGGATTTTCTGAATGCTTTTAATGGTATTTAATAACTTCCCTAAACCTTCAAGTGCAAAATACTCACACTGTATTGGAATAATTACAGAATCGGAGGCAGTTAATGCATTTAGCGTTAGTAGACCTAGTGAAGGAGCGCAATCTATAAGTATATAATCATACGAATCTTTTAAGGATTCAATAGCTTTTTTAAGCATATATTCTCTTTCCTCTTTATCTACTAATTCAATTTCTATGGCAACTAAATCAATATGTGCAGGTATGATATCTACATTGGGTGATTTGGTAGGCACAATTGCTTCTTTTGCAGTAATGGAATGTTCTAATAAACGATAGGTTCCATTTTCAACACTTTCAACATCAATTCCAAGTCCAGATGAAGCGTTTGCCTGAGGATCTGCATCAATTAATAATACTTTTTTTTCAAGAACCCCTAAAGAAGCTGCAAGGTTGATAGTAGTGGTCGTTTTTCCAACACCTCCCTTTTGGTTAGCAATAGCTATTATTTTTCCCATAAATTTAGAGCAATTTTTAGGCTTAAAAATACAATTAATTACGCAGTTTTAGAGTGAATTTTGTTAACAGGTAATGAACAATATTATAAAGTGTTGGATTAGAACAATTCTATATAAAAAATAGTGTCTATTTATTCTTTTTTGAACGTATCATCATTTCTAACATATCCCACATTTCTTGCGGTACTTCTTCTAGCATATTCATCTGCCCAGCTCCTTTCAGCCATTCTCCTCCATCAATAGTAATCACTTCGCCATTAACATATGCAGAGAAATCTGACACTAAATAAGCAGCTAAATTTGCTAATTCTTGATGTTCCCCCACTCTTTTCAAAGGAACTTTCTTTGATAAATCGAATTTTTCTTTTAAATCACCTGGTAATAATCGATCCCAAGCTCCTTTAGTAGGAAAAGGACCAGGAGCAATTGCATTAAAGCGCATCCCATATTTTGCCCATTCTACCGCTAGTGAACGCGTCATTGCAAGTACACCTGCTTTTGCTGTAGCACTTGGTACCACATAGGCAGAACCTGTCCAAGCATAGGTAGTTACTATATTTAAAACTACTTTTTCTGTTTCTTTCTTTTCTATCCAATATTTTCCAAAAGCTAACGTACAATTTTTAGTTCCTTTTAAAACAATATCAATAATGGTATCAAAAGCATTCGCTGAAAGTCTTTCTGTTGGAGAAATAAAATTACCAGCAGCATTATTAAGAAGCACATCAACAGTTCCAAAAGCATCTACAGAAGCCTTAAGCATTGCTTCAACTTGATCGTAATGACGAACATCGCATTGTACTGGAAGTACTTTTCCTCCGGTTTGTGCTTCTAATTCTGTTTTTACAGCTTGAAGTTTTTCTATATTTCTAGAAGTAATTACCACATTTGCTCCTAATTCTAAGAAGTAGGTTGTCATGGCTTTTCCAAGACCACTTCCTCCACCAGTTACTACTATTGTCTTTCCTTTTAAAGCGTCATCACGCAACATTTTTTTAGTATAATTCATAATTAGGATTTATGTTTTAGCTTAATATTTTTTTATATACCATACATTCTTTTAAACGTTCATCATCTTTTAATGCTGGATGATGAAATGTGGAATCGTATGTCATTCCAATTTTTTTCATAATTGCAATTGAGTTGATATTGGGAGTAGAAGCAAGGGAATATATTTCATTTATATTTAGCTCATTTACAGCAAAATTTAAACAACTTTTTGCAGCTTCAGTAGCATAACCATTAGCCCAAGAACTTCTTTTTAATCGCCATCCAATGTCTATGCAAGGAGTAAAATTACTTTTATAATTTTGGTTTAACATTCCTGTAAATCCTATAAATTCTCCAGTTTCTATAATATCTACTGCGAAATAACAAAATCCAAATTCCTTAAAATGCAATTGCATTCGTTTTATAAAATCATTGCATTCTTCTTTTGACAATAATTTTGGGAAATAGCTCATTACTTCTTCATCCTGACTCATTTTAGTAAATGGTTCTAAATCACTAGAACGCCAATTACGTAAGCCAAGCCTTTCAGTTTTTATAACATACGCTGTCATTTATGCTACAGAGTCAATCAGAATCTGTAATAAATCGATGGCAGCTTCACTAATTTTTGTTCCAGGACCGTAAACAGCAACCGCACCAGCATCAAATAAAAATTGATAATCTTGCGGAGGAATCACACCACCCACAATAACCATAATATCTTCTCGATCGTATTTTTTTAATTCTTCAATTACTTTTGGGACTAATGTTTTATGTCCTGCAGCAAGGGAAGAGACACCAATAATATGAACATCGTTTTCGATGGCTTGTTGAGTTGCTTCTTCTGGAGTTTGAAATAATGGGCCAATATCCACATCAAAACCTACATCTGCATAACCAGTCGCGACTACTTTAGCGCCTCTATCATGACCATCTTGACCCATCTTTGCAATCATAATACGAGGACGTCGTCCTTCTAATTCTGCAAATTTATTGGCAAGCTCTCTTGCTTTTTCAAATGATGGATCATTTTTTATTTCTTTACTATACACGCCGCTAAATGATTTAATTTGTGCTTTATGCCTTCCGTAAATTTCTTCTAAAGCATCGCTAATTTCTCCTAAGGTAGCTCTTTCTCGAGCTGCAACAATTGCTAAATCTAATAAATTTTGTTCACCTGATTGGGCAGATTGCGTTAATTTTAACAATGCATTTTTAACCTTTACGGAATCTCGTGTCGCTTTAATACTATTTAATCGTTCAATTTGAGATAGGCGAACTTTCTGATTGTCTACATCTAAAATTTGAAGAGGATCTTCTTTTTCTAAACGGTATTTATTAACTCCAACAATAATATCTTGACTGGAATCTATTCGTGCTTGTTTCCTTGCAGCGGCTTCTTCAATTCTTAGTTTTGGAATACCAGCTTCAATAGCTTTTGTCATTCCTCCTAATTCTTCTACTTCCTGAATTAATTCCCAAGCTTTATTCGCTATTTCTTCCGTCTTTTTTTCTATAAATTCACTTCCCGCCCAAGGATCTACCGTTTTAGTGATTTGGGTTTCCTTTTGAAGGTATATTTGTGTATTTCTAGCTATTCTTGCTGAAAAATCGGTAGGTAAAGCAATGGCTTCATCAAGCGCATTGGTATGTAAAGATTGTGTACCGCCAAATGCAGCAGCAGCAGCTTCAATACATGTTCTGGCTACATTATTAAAAGGATCTTGTTCTGTTAAACTCCAACCACTTGTTTGACAATGTGTTCTTAATGCTAATGATTTTTGATTTTTTGGGTTGAATTTCTTGACCAATTTTGCCCAAAGTAATCGAGCTGCTCTAAGTTTAGCAATTTCATTAAAATGATCCATTCCTATTGCCCAGAAAAATGAAAGTCTTGGAGCAAAACTATCAATGTCCATTCCTGCGGCGATTCCTGTTCTAATATATTCTAAACCATCTGCTAAGGTGTAGGCCAACTCAATTTCGCATGTTGCACCCGCTTCTTGCATATGATATCCCGAAATAGAAATAGAGTTAAATTTCGGCATGTTTTTAGAAGAATACTCAAAAATATCACTGATGATTCTCATCGAAGGAGTAGGTGGGTAGATATAGGTATTTCTAACCATAAATTCCTTTAAAATATCGTTTTGGATGGTTCCTGAAAGAGCTTCTGGTGAAATTCCTTGCTCTTCAGCAGCAACAATGAAAAATGCCATAATTGGTAAAACTGCACCATTCATAGTCATAGAAACACTCATTTTATCCAATGGAATTTTATCGAATAATATTTTCATATCTTCAATACTATCTATAGCAACTCCAGCTTTTCCAACATCTCCTTCCACGCGTTCATGATCGCTATCATATCCTCTATGAGTCGCTAAATCGAAAGCTACCGAAAGTCCTTTTTGTCCAGCTTCTAAGTTTCTTCTATAAAAAGCATTGCTATCTTCTGCGGTAGAAAAACCAGCGTATTGTCGTATGGTCCAAGGTCGGCGAACATACATTGTTGAATAAGGTCCTCTAAGATAAGGAGCAATTCCAGCAACAAAATTTTGATGTTTAAATTTTTTAGATTTGCTTTTTTGAACTAGTTCTGAATCTGAAAAATTAAGATGTTGTAAATTTTTTCTGCCCATGATTATTTATTAAAATCCATATCGTATAAATATTGATAATACGTATCGAAAGCAATCAACATTCCAAAATGATTATCTGAATAACTATCAAAAACATTAGCTCTGTAGTTTTCGGCAAAAATGGAAGGGTTCATAGAACTACTTTCAATTAAAGAAATAATAGTTTGTTTTATTTCTTCATTTTTAATATTCTGAACCAAACAGCTTATAAATTCTGAATGGTAGTTAATTTTACTTTTTGGAGATGTAGTATCCCAAATATCAGTGTTTTCTTTAAGTAATTTTAATAGTTTGATTGTGTGTGGACTTGCTATTTCTCTATAATCAAAATTTCCTTGCGCTCCTCTATAAATATAATAGCCAAGACTCTCTTTATAATTTAAATAGTCATAACCAATATGAAGTTCTTTTAAATAGATTGCTATGTCTTGTCTAAAACTATAATAAGCTTCGTGAGATAAATTATAATCTAAACCTTCACATTTAATTGTTTCTGGGCTATCTGTAAATTGATATTCAATAGATTCTTGTTTTTTACAACTTAAAATAGTTATTGCAATTGCTATAAGGATACTATATTTTTTCATATAAAATTATTCAGTCTTTAATCTTTCTTGTTCGCTTATTTCAGAAATTCGTCTTTCTAAAATTGGTTCAAGGAGTGTTTTTCTAGTATTTTTTTTCAAAAAAGGAAAGAGTTCTAAATCGTCTTTCATTTTATCATTTGGATTTTGATGGACATTGGTGCCTAATAATTCTAATGCCCCACTATCAAATAATCCTTGTTCTTTTTGTGCACTTTCTTTAATTTTTCGTTGAATAGTGCCTTCTTTTAATTGAGAAAGAAAACCACCATTTGCTTCTATGCTTTTAAATAAGGTTAAAGCTTTTTTAGAAAGTTGATCTGTTATAGTTTCTATATAATACGAACCTTTAGCAGGGTTATTTGAAGCTTCAAAATAACTTTCCTCTTTGAGTATTAATAGTTGGTTTCTAGCTATTCTTTCACCAAATTCATTGCTTTTATGAAAGATAGAATCGTATGAGTTATTACATACGGTATTTGATCCTCCAATGATTGCACTCATGTTTTCGGTAGTTGTGCGAAGCATGTTTATATTGTAATCGTAAATTGTTTTATTCCGATTAGAAGGAAAAGTTATTATATGACATTTTGTTGAAAAATTATATTCGTTTGCGAGTAATGCATATAGTTTTCTAAGCGCTCTAATTTTAGCAATTTCAAAAAAATAATTAGATCCTAAACTAAGTTTAAATGTGATTGAAAACGTATTGTTTTTTGAAAAAGTCGTGTTTTTAAAATGATTTAAATATTCATTAGCTTGAGATAAACAATAGGCTAGTTGTTGAGCCATCGTAGCACCACTGTTTTGAAACAAAGTACCATCGACACTTAAAATATTTTCTTGAGGGTCTTGTTCTATGATTTTTGCTAAAGTTGAATGATCCTTTATTAAGTTAGAATACCAGTTTCCTGACTTAGCAAGGTTTCCAATAATATCTATATTGTAAAAGACACTTGCTTTTTTATTAGCAAAAAACTGTTTTAAATTAGAGATAAATGATTCAGATAGAAATTTAAAATCAAAATATATAATGGTGTTTTCAAACGAAAAATCATTAAAAACTTGCTCGATATTAAATTCATTATTAGCTATTAATACAACAGCTTCTGCACCTCTATTAGTTGAGTCTAAAATAAGGTGATTGGCAATTTTCTCATCATCAATAAAAATTGATTGAGCAATATTCCAATCTTTTGGAAATCCAGGTATTTCTTTGAAATCATACTTAAACTCATCTTGATGGTAAAATGGTTTAACATCAATTCCCTCCAGATTTTTCCAAATAAGCGTTTCGTTATAATCAGCTCCTTTTAAATCTACTTGAATTTTTTGTTTCCATTCCTTAGAAGAAACTTCATCAAATTCTTTAAACAAATAATCACTCATTATTTTTGTTTTTTATACTGTCTTCGTGTTCTATAATATAAATGTCTTCATTGTCTTTTTTAAGATAGTATTTTTCTCTAGCAAATTTTTCAATTTCATTGCTATCTTTCATTTTATCAATAAAAACTTTATCATTTTTAATTTCCTCTTGATATACTTTTTTGTTGTTTTCAAGTTTCTTAATATCATCACTTAATTCTTGATGAATAAAAAAGGAATTGGTATCAAAAAAAAACATCCAAACTAAAAAAAGCATAAGAATTAGCAAGTATTTATTACTTACAATTCGAACCCATTTTTTATTTTTTATTTCGGTAAGTTTTTTCAATTTTCGATTAACCTTTGATTGATGATTTTTCTTATTAAATCTACTGCTACTGTATTGTATCTATTATTTGGAATAATAATATCTGCAAATTCTTTAGTAGGTTCTATAAACTGCTGATGCATCGGTTTTAGTGTGTGTTTATATCGATCTAATACTTCGTCTAAATCTCTACCACGCTCAGACATATCTCTTCGTAATCGTCTTATTAAACGCTCGTCACTATCTGCGTGAACATATAATTTTATATCAAAAAGCTCTCGGATATCGGTATGAGTAAGTATTAAAATACCTTCTACAATAATCACTTTTTTAGGATACATTGTTATGGTTTCCTTAGTACGATTATGCTCAACAAAAGAGTATATGGGCTGCTCAATAGCGTTACCCTTTTTTAATTCTATTAAGTGAGTGACTAATAAATCGAAATCAATTGCTTTTGGATGATCAAAATTTATTTTAGTTCGATCGTCAAATAGTAAATGACTAGTGTCTTTGTAATAAGAATCTTGTGAAATAACGCAAACTTCGTCTTCTGGAAGTTCTTGTATAATCTGATTTACAACAGTGGTTTTACCACTTCCGGTACCTCCGGCAATTCCAATAACAAGCATAAAAAAGGTTTTTACAAAGGTAACTGAATTACGCTTTTTTACCTAAAATAATATTGCAATTAAAACAAGTGGTCGTTTGTTAGAATTCTTATTATAATATTTTTGCTTATAACTTGTTGTTAAAGTGAAAACTGTTACAAAAAACAAGTTGTCCGTTTATATTATATAATTATAAAATAAATGCGTGGAATCAATTACAATGAACACATTAGGTTTTATACTTCAAATCATTTCTAATTATTATTAAAATCTATAATAGATT
>TARA_R110000787_G_scaffold18482_1_pt1 | contig 29767 bp, 45 predicted proteins | sample TARA_R110000787 | Tara Oceans TARA_R110000787 (sample SAMEA4397920) | marine metagenome | biome: Polar Biome; feature: [DCM] deep chlorophyll maximum layer (ENVO:01000326); material: water (ENVO:00002006), including particulate matter (ENVO:01000060) such as... | depth 35 m | reverse complement strand
TTTAGCAGCTTTAGCATCCTGTGCATCTTTAGCAGCTTTAGCATCTATAGCATCCTGTGCATCTTTAGCTGCTTTAGCATCAGCAGCATCTTTATCTGCTTGTTTTGCAGCATCATCTACAGTATCGTCGCTTGTAGTATCCTCCATTAAATCAAGATCATTGTTTGATTGTGGTTCTTGTAGAACGTCTACAGCTTCTCCACCTTTACTTTTTATACCCCACTGTTCAGGGCTATAAACTTTACCATCTTTTTTATCTATAAACCAGCCATTAGCTGCATTAGCTCCCTCATCCTCTAAAAAAATAAAAGGCTGGTCATCATATACTTGTGGAAGAATTACATTATTAATATGGGCTTCTATTTCAGGACCAGTAGCTCCCATTTGACGAATAATCCAGTCAGCATACTGGCCTAATCCAGTTTTAAAAAAATCAAGGGAAGGAGGTGGGTCCCAAATAGGCCAGTTTTTATCGCCATCAGATGGTCCTGTCCAAGTTGGGGAGGTCCAAGTTGGGGATAAACTCATTACTTCTTACCCCAAGAAGACATGCTTTTTATACCAAAACTAGCAGCTATAGCTCCTCCTAAGAAAGCTTTATAATAATCAGGCATTGTGGCAAGGACTGCAAAGCCTTCCTGTACATAAGGGACCATACTAGGAATAAAGGCTCCTATAAGGGGTAAGCTTAAAACTAAAGCAAACCATTCGTCCTTCCAAGAGTTTTTAGAAGCTTCCGCTTGGGTAGTCTCCCAGTCAGCGTCTGCCTCTATGCGTCTCATTTTGGAATCATGCACAGCCTTTTTCTCAGCAGCCCTATTGTTAAGGAAAGTTCCTGCTAAGTTAGTAATTGGCCCTAGTAATGATTGCCACATACCTAATTACGCAATTAAATTTATGGTTGAATTTTGAGAAGTATAGTTTTTCAATTGCACTTTTCCGTCAGCAAATTCGTAGTAGACAGTCCTAAATACAGTTTGAAGTCTATGTTCTTCTCCGTGTGTCCTGTTTTGTGTAACAAGTTCTACTCTATTATGTTTAGACCATGTTCCTACAGGTATTGAGGGTGAAATTGGCTCTACCATATAAAAACGGGACTACTAGCGTTATTACTAGTAGCCCCTATTTCTATTAGTTATTAGGAACAACTAAGGTTAAGCCTGATGCTGGTCTGAGAACCTGAACACCGTACAAAGTGTCTGAGGTAAACAGATTAGCAAGCCATTCCTGCTTGTATTGAGTCTGTGATCTAACACCGACTTGTTCCGCAAGAACCAGAGCATCTCTATGGAACAACAAGGCTCCTAGAGAGTCCACCGCACTAGCTGAGTTATCCCCAGAAGCTTCTACAGTAGGACAGTTAGTGCTTACAAACACATCAATACCATATAGTTGACCTATCTGACCATTAGCTACCTGACCGTTGTTTACAAAGTCAGAACTAACGTAACGATCAATACCCATAATAGTGTTTCTCAACACTGGAGGAACAACAAAGGATCTGTTGTCCATAGGTACGTCTTGATCGTCTAGTTTTTGTATAATGCCGCGAAAAGCAGCATCAGCAAAAACATCAGCAGCCACTACTGTATCAGCGGCGTAAGTAGTAAGACCGTTTGAGGCATCGTTAAAGAAAGTACCAACATTGTTTAGATACGTGGTACTGCTTGTTCCGGAAGTACCAAGACCAGTAGCTAAATCATGTAGATCAGTATCTACTTGTTTTGCTAAAGCATAGCCAGCGTCTTCCGTATAGAATTGACGTAGAGAGGACAGAGCCTGTACGTCAGTAATGTCTTCAATAAGACGGGAGTACTCATAATGCTTGTTAATTGAAATCTGTACTTCAGATTCAGCAGCATTCTGAACAGTTACTGCGGTGTTTTCAGCTTTTGCATGAGCATCACCACGGATAGGCTTAGGAACATGAATAGTGTCCCCTTTTTTGCCTGACATAGACATTTTCTTAACCAGATTGGCAAGAACAAGGCTCTTTTGATAAGCAGCGATAATTTCATCACTCCAAATCTCTGGTATAAAAGTAGCTGCACTGGAGTTGTCTACAAAACCCCCGGTAGCTGGATATGTTGAATCAGTCATTTTAAGTACCTCCTAAGTACTATCTGACCCTTTTTTCAGCATACGCTTTTAGAATTTCATCCGACAAAGACGCATACCTTTCAGGGTCGTTTTTCATAAGTCTAATAATGTCTTGTCTTCTATAGATTTTCTTTGGCGAAGTTTCAGAAGAACCTCTAGCAGAACCTGTACTAGCATTCTTAACTGTTTGTTTTCTGTCTTTCTTCTCTGCTACAGCAGTTTGAGTAACCATTTGTTGACGTTCTTTATACAAAGTAAAAAGTTCATCAGCAGCTTCATGGTTATACTCTTTGTCCGCTGAAACAAACAATTGAGTCCTAATGTTAGAGCCTTTAATCCAATCAGCAAACTTAGGATCTTGGAGTATTTTCTCCATGTCCGGATGACGGGTCTTTAATTGATTTAAAGCCGTTGTCTTCTTGTATTCCTGATTAATATTATCAGCTTCTTTAATCTTAGGATGATTCTCTATTGCATTTTGTACTGCCTTTTCAGGATCAGTAAAAAAATCTACATCTTCTTCGACTGTTTGAGTCGGTGCTGGTGTGAGTTGTGTCTGGATGTAATCATCTACTACTTTTCGTAAGTCTCCTACTTCAGAACTTTGTCTTCCCAAAAGTTTCTCAGCTTCCTGATGCATTTGGACAAGTTCTTGTGCGGACTTGTTTCTGTATTTTTCAGGTACGTTTTCATCTTGTACAGGCTGCTCATTATCAGCTTCCTGTCCCAAACTAAACTCTTCCTGTACAGAATCTTGAGTAGTATCAACAGTTTCCTCTTGACGCTCTTGATCTATAATTTTAGCCATTATTAAACTCCGTACTTAATAGTATTGTGGAGGGCTATGAACTTATTTTACGTTCATACTTGATATGAGATTCTCTATTCTTAACCCATCGGTCTGATGCGTCAGGAAAGTCTCCACTAATGCCTTCCAATTGGCTTTTAATGGGAGAGATTGTTCTCTTTGCTTTTAACCCACAACTGCACCTAGTAGCGTGGGTTTTTTTCTCTACGAGTTCTTCAAAGACATGCCCGTTTTTGCATTTGAAGTCGAATAACACTAGTTTATTCATGCTGCGTCTTCAGATTCTTCTTCAGATTTTTCAGCTTCTTCCAATGCGTTTTTGTGTGCATTATCCATTTGATTTTCTAAATTAACTATAGTAGCTAAAATAGCTAACTGACCTTTCCTGAAATGGAGGTTATCAGCGTCTGTAGTTTGTTCAACTGAATTAATATTTGTGATATTTTGTTGAAAGTCCTTTAAAAGCTGTTTCCAACCTTCACTTCTAAACATTTCAAAATAACTATCAAAATATATTTCTAAGTTTTTATCCATTAGGTATTTTACCTTACTAATTAAGAATACTCTTCCATTATATCATGTTTTAAGGCAAAAGTCAACTTAATCCCAAAATTTAGTTGATTTAGGAATCATTTTAGGCAAACAATAGGCTGAAATGTTGTTTTGTCTTGGTCTTTTGTCCCTAAAAGTAACATTTCCATGTTCTATTGCATGTGCAAACTGGTTACACCTGTATACGTCCTTAAAATACCAGCCTTCATTTTCTAAAGTGTTACCATTAACAGTAACAATTAGCATAAAAGCCAAAATGGTCATTTAAACATTAGAATCAACAAAGAAATAAGTATTCCTGAAACTATAATGCCTGTCAATGCTACTGCTACAACTGTTACAACTTGTTTCAAAAGCTTTGCTCTGTTTTTTTTCTGTTGTGCAAGAGCTTTTAAATGTTGTTTGTGCCTTTGTTTTTGTTCTCGTTTGGCATTTTCAAAATTAGCTAGTAATTTAGGGTCCGCAATAACCATCATATCGTGAACCTGCTGCCAATATTTTTCCTGACTCCTCTGAATCATTTGTAATTTTAATAATTCAGCAGTAGAAAGAGGAGCAAACATAGTTTCTTTCTTCTCTCTTTCAAATATATCTAAAGCTTCACCAAACTCAGCTAAAGTTCCCATGAGTTGTTGCGCTCCCTGCCCTGCTTCGTTGGCTTTAGAAATCATAGTACTAATGCCTGAAAGAATAGCGGAAGCTGCCGCAACGGACTCAATAATCATTTAAAATTAACGACCTCTTGGACTTGTTTGTCTGATGTTTTGTTTGTTTTGTTTACGCTTTGCTTTTTTTGCTGCTGATTTTCCAGCGATTGTGTAAGGGTATTTTTTTCCATTAACTTTTGGCACTATTGTCTCCTATTGATTTAACATTTTTAAGCATTTGCCTTTTTCCTAGCTGCTTTTTTTACTTTACCACAGGAACAGTTATTATTGAACTCCTCCAAGCCCTCCAACCTCTTGAATATTTGGTCGAACTTGCTGTTGATCTGGTCCACTAGCTCTATTAGTTCCTGCTTGCTGACTACCATTTCCTACTCCTTGTTGTTGTGTAGATGGTTGTTGAAATTTAAGATCCAATTCTTTTTCTTTGAGCAAAGATTGAGCTATTCTCATTCTTCTTTCAAATTCTTTATCGTCTCCGTCTCCGTCCTTGATATTTGTAGTTATAGCTTTAATTTTGTTTATTTCAAGTTCCTGAGGTGCTAACTGTGTTTCCATAGTCATTTTACCTGCTCTAGCTTTAGATTCTACTGCTTGTCCTTCTAAAGCTGCGGTCTGTGACTGCTGGAACTGTAGTTGTGCTTGCTGAGTAGCCATCTGCAACTGCTGTTCTTCCGGAGAAGGCTGGCCTTCCTGCATAGCCTGTTCTAGCTTCGCCTGTAGTTCCTCACGGTTAGCTAAGTTCATGTTGTCTATAATTGACTGTATGAGCGTAGGATATAAAGGTGAATCCTGTGACATAGTTTGTAACAATTGAACTAGCTGTGTAACTTCGTACTCTCTGGCAATAATGCCTAAAGAAGACGTAGCGTTAAACTTATAGTCCGCTACTGGGTAATTTTCCGGATCAAACTGCATATACCGACATGCAGCTTTCTTTACAAAAGGTATTAGGAAGGACTGCTGAAAGTTAATTAGAGTACGCTTATGCCGTTTAATAATTGCACCAAGGGACATACTAATACCTGCTGCGGTAGCGTCCCCATTAACTGATCCTTGTACACCAGCGGAGTCTATGGCTCCTGTGGAAGTCTGTACCATTCGTTGTAACGCTTCTGCCTGTGCAAAAGTAATCTGGCTAACCTGACCAAAGTTAAACGGTTGGAATACCGTACTAGGATCTCCGTTGGTTAATATGATCTTTCCGGGTCTAACTTCCGGTCTGGAACCTCTTGGAAGCTTTGTAGCGTCTATAGCCATCATTGGGTGTACTGTAAGGCTCAGAGCGTCAATTCTTGCTCTAAGCTCTGTATCAAGAGCTTTTTGACTGTTATAGCCCTTTTCACAAACTCCTCTACCCCAGAACCTTGAAGGCACTATGTCCCAAGGAAAAGCTACAATTGGCCTATCCCCCATCATATACGGGTTTTCTTCAGCTTTGAGAATGGTTCCGTTGTTTGCTACAACAACCAATGCTTCAACATAGTAACTTTCGTTTTCAACCTCTTTGTCTTCCTCTATAGCAATTGTCAAGTCTGAGTCTATATCATCTTCCTCAAGCTCATTAGCTGCTTTAAGAAGAACTCTAGGGACTAGTCCGTAGTATTTAGTCAAACGTACTTTATCATCCTCATAGGTAGTTAAATCTTGATCTGGTTCTAAGTCTACGTCTGAGGATGCTTGGCCTACATAAACCTGTCTGTAAACTCCGTCTTCCTGTAGTTGTTCCACAAGGTGCTTGGAAACAAACTCATCCACAGCAACACCTAGAGCGTCCTCAATACTGGTAGCTATAGGGTCTATTAGGAAGTTCTGTGGCATAACTGGACGTAGTTTAACCATAGTCCTGTCTTTAATATTAACACCTACGGCCTGTAAATCTCCACCCATTACTGGCTGTATAGCAGGGGACATTTCCTTAACTTCCTCTAGAACCACTTCAGCAATACCTGTGCCGTATACTGCTGAGTTAATCAAACACTCACCTACTGCTTTTCTAACCTGTGCTTTGTCAAAGTCCTCATGCAGCTTAGTTCTCAGGAAAGCAATGTCCTGTCTTTCTCTGTCCTGAGTATCATCAGTAACGTCAAAAAACCTACCTCTGCCAAAAGTGGCTTCCTCTATCTCAGCTACACTAGATTCTACAGCCTGTTGTAACGCAGGACTAATAATTCTTGACCTTTCGCTTTTCCGTTCCATGTCTCCGGAACTCCAGATACCTCTCCAGAGTCTGTAGTACTCATCAAACTTCTGAGAATAGTTAGCCTCGTAGTGATCTCTCCAAGTGTCACATTTACCCATAACCCAATCTTCTAAAGATTGTTCACTCATTAAATGCTTTTCTTCGTCCATATATTCCATATTAATATCCTGCTACTACGTCTATTATTTCGTTGTCTTCAAGTTCAAAGTCATAATGGTACATAACTTTAGCTAATTGATCCGTATAAGCTAAAGCATCCACTAAATCATCGTGAGTCAGTGGGTCCGGAAATTGAAACAATTGGTCCAAAAACTTACTGTTCCAAGAACCCTTGTTAAGAGTAACATAACCATTCTCAAACCTGCCCTGTAATGCCCACATTACCCTGTCAGTCTTCTTTCTGTTGCCGTGGGTTAGTTCTTCCACATTAAAAAATCTTTGATCTCTTTTCATTAAGTCAGTCAAAGGGGACATAACTGCTTGTCTTGATATACCTTTTTCTATACCTACTCTAATAGGCTGGTAGTCTCTAACAATTTCAAATATCTTTCTTGCCGTTTCCGACAGTTCCCATCTACCATGTATTATATTCTCAACGAACCAACCGTTAGCGTTAGCTTTGACAACAGCAATTGCCGTTTCGTCAAGGTTGGAGTTCTTTGCTCTTTTCTTGTTAACTTCCTCAAAACCTGCCAAGTCAATGCTAACGTAGTAATCTCCTTCCTCCTCGTTTTGTTCATCAAATTTAATCCAATCCTCTTTAAACATCTCACTACCTCTGGCCTCAAAGGAAGCCATAAATTCCTGACGGAATGCGTAGCTTGACATGCTTTTCTTAGCTACGTCTATTTCCTCTGAGTCCAGTAATGGATTAGAGTAGGAAGTAAAGTGCCAAGTTTTGTAGGTTGAATCGTCCCCTAGTTCTCCGTATTTGTATAAATCATAGAAGTGATTACGTCCCATAGGTGTTCCTATGAACAACGCATCTCCCTTCTGGTCCGCTAAAGCTGGCCTTAGGATCTGTTCAAATACCTCAGGCTTCATGTCTGCGTATTCGTCCAAGACTAAGAACCTGAGACTAACACCACGCATGGTTTCAGGTCTATCAGCCCCTTTAAGGGATATTGTAGCTCCATTGACTAGTTTTATTTGTAGGTTGTTAATATGGCTGTTGACTATTACTGGGCTACCTAAGTCCAGCAATGTCTGCCACATAATGTCTCTGGCCTGTCCCTGAGTGGGTGCTACATAGAATACATGACCTTTCTCAGTCTGTAAGGCTCTTAGGATTAACATCCAAGCTGCTAGTCTGGATTTACCAGTTCTTCTACCCGCAGCAACAATCTTGAACCTTGTTTCGTCATTCCAGACTTCTTCCTGCCAAGGTAACAACTCTATGTTTAACTCAGTCATTACCGTCCCAATTTAAATCAGTCAGCTTTGCCAAGTATTCTTTGTAACTGTTCTTGGATTTGTCTTCCTTGGTCTTTGAGGGCTTTGGTTTGGGCTTTGATTTTTTCACGCTGTCTAGCTGTTTCAAGGTATCCTATGTCCATTAGTAAGTCCAAATAACAGGAGTCGTATCTCTAGTGTCCACATGAACAAAGCCTTTGGCTATTCCAATCCCCCCAAAACCCATGTCTATGGCCTTTTCTATAATTGATCTTCGTTGCACACCGTCACTAACATAAATATCAGCAGCAATGCCCCTACTGTGAGTCCCCGGCTGTTCTTTAGTAACTTCCTCAGGATGAGTAGGGTCTCTATAACCACTTGTGATTACAAAAGGAAAACCACAGTTCTCCCTAAGAATGTCCAGTTTATCTATTAAATCATCTTCTATTTTATTGTTGCCTGTATGAGAACAAGCAAACTCTTCCCTAGTAAAATATTTAGCCATCCTCAGAAATAACCTCCCCTTCAATAACATCCTTCTCTTGGGTTATAGTGGCTTCAGTGCCACCTAAGCTTGATATTGTTATGGAAACTGCTGACCTTCCCCCGGTAGCTTCCTTTTCAAAATAACTAACAGGCAGCATCCTATCCATAACTAATTTCCATGCTGCTGATTGGTTTTTATGGTCATTATCCAATGCTGCATCAAAGATGGATTCAATTACTTTCTTAGATTTAGGGGAAGCTAACATCCTTGCTTTATAATCATTGATTATAGCAGCATCACCTTTAGGTCTACCTAAGGCTTTCCTATGACCTACAGACTTATCCAGTACTTTAGCTTTAGGAGGTCTTCCTCTAGTTTTTTTAATGTTTGGTTCATCTATCATTGTATTTTACCTTTGTAGCTAAAGAATACTCTATCATTTTACCATATTTTTAGGTAAAAGTCAAGTTACCTTTTTGTAACATATTGTAACAATTCAAAAGATGTTATAGATCAGAGGGTTACAAGTGTTTACTTTTGACTGACTTTTGGCTTTTTTTGTATGTTAGTGGGTACAATAATGATCACAGATTGTCAAAGGGCTCCCCCGGTGTCAAAAATAATTCTGGCACGGCAATTGCATGGTGCAACATTCATGCCAACTTTAGCTTGCTCATACTTGCAAGTGTTACAAAGTGTTACAGGCTCTCATGTTGGCATGAGTTTTGCTAGAGAATACATGAGAAGAACTAGAGTGCACCAAAGTAGTGCAACATGTTACAAAGTGTTACAGTCTCTGAAGTTGGCACAGATATTGCATAGGAATCACATGCAAACAAGTGTATATAAATGTGGACATGTGAGAGCCAATGCAGCTACCTATATAGAGACACTAATAAATAGTGGAGGAATAATGGAAGTTATACAAAATCTATTGCAATATGCCCAAAAATAGCCGAAAATTACAGCAGCACAGAAACCAACTAAAGGACAGACAAAATGACAGACAATAAGATAGACACACTGAAGCATAGATTTGAAGGGTGTAAGTGGGATTTAGAAGTTATAAAAGGATTAACTCCGGAGGAGCTAAAGGAAATATTAGATTTTAAAGAAGCAAAGTATTTTGAACTAAAACAAGAGTCAGTGACACGCTACGAAAGAGACTTAGAACTAGCTAAAACTAAAGATAAAATACACCAAGCAATATAACAGTAGTCCATAATAAGCAACATTAACGAACACGGAGCGAACAATGAGCACAGCTAAGTTAACAATAGAAAAGGATGGAGGGAACATATTATGGGTTAACAATAAACCTATATGTTTTATAGACAGAATAGAAACAATAGAAAAAGATGGTTGTTTCTTTAGAGGTTTAGCATTTGGTACACCATTTGAGATTTTTGGAGGAATAGAAGCAGGTACTAATAAAAATCAATGGTTTGTTAAATGGGAGAATTTAGGAGACAGAGACATGGAGTGCACTAGCCTAGTTGAATGTTTTAAAATGATAGAACTAGCCTAATGTTTAAACCTAGCGCATTAGCAATAGTGTGCTAGAGTGTAACTATTAAATAACAGAGTGTAGAATGATTAAATTATCAAAGACTTCAAAAATGCCGTGTCGATCATGGTCATTAGAGGCACTAGTAACCTGTCCAGCATCAAAGGACAGTAATGGCGAACTAGTGCCAGCATGTAAAGGATGCTATGCGACTACCGGAATGTATCACATGCCCAACGTAAAAAAACCTAGACAACATAACAAAGAAGATTGGCAGCGTGATAATTGGGTAAATGACATGGTGGACGAACTAGATACAGACCGTTACTTTAGATGGTTTGATAGTGGAGACATGTACTCTCTACAACTAGCAGAAAAGATTCTAGAGATCATGCGCTTAACTCCTTGGGTTAGACATTGGCTACCTACTAGGATGTACAAATTTAAGAAATTCACCAGCATATTAAATGAGATGGAATCTCTAGAAAACGTAGTAATCAGAAAGTCTAGTGACTCTGTGCTAGGTGTAACGATTAAAGGCATAACGACTAGCACTATTGTTCCGGAGGACATGATAACAAAGCATCACAAATGCCCGGCGTACACTAACGCAGGTAAGTGTGGTAAATGTAGAGCATGTTGGGATAAAACAGTGCCTGTTGTCGCTTATGTGGCACATGGTAATAAGATGAAAAAAATCATTGCATCCAGTGCAACATAGGTTCATACTAGGTAAAAATTTGAGGGAGTAACAATGTCCAAAGAATCAAAAGCAATTGGCAGGAAGGCAGCAGGATCTTATGGTCCACCTAAAAACGCTAATAAGAAAAGAGGATACAACGCTAAAAGAGCAGGCAATAAAGCAATTAGAAAGGCAGGGAAAAACTATGAAATTAAGTAGTATGTTTGTGATGTTTAGAGATTGTCCGGAATGCGAGGTGGGCTTAGAATTACAACCGGAAGAGAGAGACATTGGTATAGCAGGTCTATACTATTGTCCGAAATGTGAATACACAGAGGAGATATAACCATGAAAATTAACATAGCATATATAAATGGCATAACTTATGATCCAAATGGTAAGTTTAAAAAGTTATCCATAGATCAACTAAGGCAAAAATGCGGGCTCATACCATCATTTTTTAACGATTGTCTACGCTTGGAATATGATAACCTAGAAGACTTTACAAAAGAATTCGATTGTTGTTATGGTTTCGGTGGCTTTCATAGACAATCTTGGAAGGGTAAACTAGGAGATAATAGCGAGTATATATCAGAGTTTAAAGAGGAAGAACATTTACAGCCATTGGTTATCTTTACAGGTAATAGGTTTGAGTGTATAGTTTACAAATATGGAGTCACAGCACTACGTGACACTGAAACAAAAGAGACTAAAGTAGCGAGGATAGATTAAATGACAGCATTTAGCAGGGAAGTAATACACGACGTGACGGAAGTAATTGTTACCCGTAGAGAGGTAGATTCGTTAGGTTCAAAATGGGACGCCTTAGAGTTTGATATAGTGGACGAGAATGGAATTAGCAAAACTCTTCTACTATTTGCTGCGGAAGGTAAAACTATGTCATACAAGAGGAAAGACAGTGAGGATTAGGTGCTCACACTGTCACACTGAGGACTCCGTAGTATTTCTTAGGGAGTACACAGAGCCCCTGTGCGCTAAATGTTACTTAGACATTAAGGACCTAAGTAGGAAACCAAAACGACGGAGGTAGTAATGAGTGATGAATACAGCCATGATTTAGACGTAACCAACGATGCTATGGAGGAACATGCAGAAAGACAATTAAAAATAAAAGAATTAATTGAGTACCATATGAACATTATAAAAATGATAGACTTGATTAGTTTAGCGAGGGATCAAATGGAATCGGCATATAACAATATTCCCATAAAAGACCTAGACAAAGAATACAGTTTACTATTCAATGGGGACTTATTAACCAACACGGAGATACACTAACATGAGTAACCAATACGAAGAGCAAACAATAGAGAACCTCTACGAAGAAGCGTTACGCTTTGGGCTAGAGGACGAAGCGGACATTGATAACTACATCGTTCAAAAACAGCAGGAATTAGGAGTATAACAACATGAGATGTAAAGCTTGCAATGTATTACTGGAGGATTTTGAGCTAAAACGGAAGGATAAGCTAACAGGTGATTTTTTAGATTTATGTAGTGTTTGTTACAAAGTGAGTAACCATACCTTAATTGAATATGATACGGAGATTCCTAATGAGCAGGACGATATTAACCTAGAAAAGATTCTGTAACACTTTGTAACACTTTAGTCAGTTATTGTCATCAAACTATAACAATACTGTCATAATTCTGTCACATAATATTACTATAATATTACTATAGATACTAAAGAACTAACTTATACTAAGTATAAAGCAGTATATTCTTTAGTTTTCTATAGAAACTTAAAACAATGGTAACATATAGGAGAAACACATATGCCATTACTAGAAGGAACTGTAGCGTTTCAAAACCTACAAAAAACTGAAGTCTACCAAGGTCAGGATACTGGTAGGTTCACGGTCACTTTATCACTGGAGGAAGACATGGCCAGCAAGCTGTCCTCTGAGGGAGTTAAAGTTAAAGACTACGAAGGAACGGCACAACGCAAGTTTGCAAGCAAGTTCCCGGTTAGGATTGTGGACAATCAAGACGAGCCTTTCATGGGAGTAGTCCCAAAGGGGAGTTTAGTCAGGGTTCAATACAAACTAGGGGATTCCCATCCAGTCCACGCTACGCCCACGTATCTAAACGCTATTAGAGTGTTAGAACTAGGTGAAGACGCTGGGGACGGTATTGAAGAAGGATTCTAAATTTCTGAATCATGGTCCATGCCCCTCCTGCGGATCTAGTGATGCTTTGGCCCGTTATAGCAACGGGTCAGGCAAATGCTACTCCGCAGGATGTGGCTACTACGAACCTAGTACGGATTTCTCAGATATTCGTAACAGGATAACCAAAGAATCTAATAGTGCTTGGGATCATATGGAAAAAGCTAGTAAAATAACTACAGAGGAAGAAGGAGTAATAGCTGCAATTCCGGACAGAAGGATATCATTGGATACCTGTAAAAAGTTTGGAGTTACTGTTCAATACGATTCCAAAGGAGACATAGAAAGCCATTTTTATCCCTTTAAGGATATTGACACTGGAGAAGTCAAGGGCAAAAAGAAAAAGAGTGTTAAAACTAAACGCTTTTCCTACTCAGGATCAGCGGAAAACGTAGGGTTCTTTGGACAGGATACCTGTAGAGGCTCCGGAAAGTTCCTAACCATCACGGAAGGAGAGTTAGACTGTCTAGCTGTCTCTGAGATGTTTAGTAACAAATGGGACGTGGTGTCCCTCCGGACAGGCGCAGGAGGTTCCTTAAAGGAAATCAAAGAACAACTGGAGTTTGTAGAGGGTTACGACAAAGTGGTCCTTTGTTTTGATAATGACAAAGCAGGACAGGCTGCTGTGGACGCCTGCAAGGATGTTTTTAGCCCTAACAAGCTGAAGATATGCTCTCTGTCTGAGAAGGACGCTGGCGATATGCTCCTTAAAAATAAGATTAAGGACTTTACTAGTTCATGGTGGAACGCTAAATGTTATCAGCCTGACGGGATCATAGCAGGAACTGATACATGGGACGCTATAGTTGGCAAAATGAAGGTTAAATCCGTACCTTATCCTTGGCATGGACTCAATGACTACACTAAGGGTTTCAGGCCCTATGAGTTAGTTACCATAACGTCAGGTTCCGGTATGGGTAAGTCTCAGATAGTCCGGGAGCTAGAGTACTACCTTTTAAACGCTACGGAGGACAATATAGGAGTCCTAGCATTAGAGGAAGACATAAGCAGAACTGCGCTAGGGATCATGTCCATAGCTGCGGACTGTCCATTACATTTAGAGGAGGACATAGATGAGGATGCCGTTAAACCCTACTGGGAGGAAACTCTTGGAACCGGGAGATACTTCCTGTTTGACCATTGGGGGTCAACGTCGGAGGATAACCTACTTTCCAGAGTCAGATTCATGGCTAAGGCTCTGGATTGCAAATGGATCATACTGGACCACTTATCTATAGTAGTCAGTAGTCAGGAGTCGGACGATGAACGCAGAGCAATTGATGCGATCATGACTAAACTCCGGACACTGGTACAGGAGCTAGGTGTAGGTTTGTTCCTTGTGTCTCACTTAAAGAGAACACAGGGTAAGCCACATGAGGACGGAGGGAGGATTAGTTTGAGTGAACTGAGGGGATCTCAGGCTATAGCCCAACTTAGTGACATGGTTATAGGCTTGGAGCGTAACCAGCAGGACGAAAACGAGGAAAGCAGGAATACCACTACGGTAAGAATCCTAAAGAATCGTTATGCGGGGCTGACTGGTGCTGCCTGTTATTTGAAGTACGATAGGTTCACAGGCCGTATGTCTGAAGTTGGACCTCCCTCCTCAGTGGAAGAGAAGGAAGCTAAGTTTTGATATATCTGGACATAGAAACGGACGGGTTAACTCCCACTAAGATATGGATAGCCGTGACTAGGGAAAATGGGAAAGCTGAAGTGCACTATAATGCAGACAGCCTCTCAGAAGCTCTACAAGGCTCTGATAAAATAGTTGGGCAGAACCTAATAGGGTTTGATATCCTTGTACTAAAACGTCTCTGGGACGTTTATATAGAACCTGAGAGGGTATTAGATACTTTGGTGTTGTCTAGGCTTGCTAATCCACAAAGGGACAAGGGACATTCCTTGAGATCATGGGGAGAAAGATTAGGCTTCCCGAAAGGTGATTACAATGACTGGACTAGGTGTTCTGAGGAGATGGTTAAGTACTGTATACAGGACACGGCAGTAACTGAGAAAGCTTATGAAGCTATCCTAGAGGAGCTTACTGGTTTTTCTCAGGAGTCTATTGATTTAGAACACGGAGTTTATACCATTGTCCACCAACAGATAGAAAATGGTTGGTTGTTGGATCAGGAAAAAGCTTATTTATTACTTGCGGAATTAAAGGAGAAACAATTTGAAGTTGAAGACAAAGTGCAGAAAACTTTTTTACCTTTACCTACATTTATTAAGGAGGTTCAACCAAAAACTAAAAAGGACGGTACGCTTTCCACAGTGGGCCTCAAATTTCTAGGAGATTCTTGGGGTACTGTGGAAGGGCCGTTTAGTAGGATAGAGTTTCCTTTGTTTAACTTAGGGTCCAGACAGCAGATAGGCAGGCACTTACAGCATTTTGGCTGGAAGCCTTGTGTATTTACTGAGACTGGGCAACCACAGGTGGACGAAGGAACTCTGTCCAAGATAAAAGGAATACCGGAGGCTAAACTTATAGCTGAGTATCTTATGGTGCAGAAGCGCATAGCACAGGTACAAAGCTGGATAGAAGCAGCCTCTCCGGACACAGGAAGAGTACACGGTAAGGTTAACAGCAATGGTGCAGTCACCGGACGTATGACGCATAACAGCCCTAACCTAGCTCAAGTCCCGGCTTCCTATAGTCCTTATGGTAAAGAGTGTAGGGAGTGCTGGACTGTTAAGGAGGGGTATAAACTAGTTGGCTTTGATGCGAGTGGTTTAGAATTACGCATGTTAGCTCACTACATGGATGATAAGGAGTATATTTATGAAGTGGTCAACGGAGACATACATACAACTAACCAAAAGCTTGCAGGACTTGAATCACGGGATACAGCAAAAACTTTTATCTATGCACTACTCTACGGGGCAGGAGATGCAAAGCTTGGAGCAGTGGTTGGAGGAAACCAAAAAACAGGTAGACAGCTTAGAGGGCGTTTTAGCCATAATCTCAAATCATTTGGAATACTTAGAGACGGAATACAACGCAAAATTGCTAATGGATCACAAATGGTAACTGGCTTGGACGGTAGAAAGTTACATATTAGGTCACAACACAGCGCATTAAATACTTTACTACAGAGTGCTGGTGCTGTTGTTATGAAACAGGCTTTACTAATCTTGGAGGACTACGCTAAACGGTGGAAACTGGATTACAGGTTCGTAGGTAACATCCATGATGAGGTTCAGACGGAGGTGAATACAAAACATGCTGAGAAGTTTGGCAGACTGGCGGTTAGCTGTATAGAGGCTGCTGGTAATCACTTTAACTTAAATTGTCCTTTAGCCGGGGAATACAAGATAGGAGACAACTGGTATGAAACCCACTAAAAATAAAGATCCAAGCAGACTTGGAGACATAGCGGAACATTACGCTATAACTTGGCTGTGGGATCAAGGATTTGATGTGTTTAAAAACTCAGGGTGTACTGGCCCCGTTGATATGATAGCTCTTGACCGTGAAGGAGACATGCTGCTTATTGACGTAAAAACTGAAAAAGGGTGGAACACAGGTTATCGTTCTCCATTACAGAAACAACTTGGAGTGCAAATACTGAGTTTTACTCCTGAGAAAAGAAAATTACGTTTTGTGGAGCATAAAACATGAAAACAATACACACACTAGTTCAGGATATCTACAGTTTAGTAAAGACTAAACGTGTGGATAAGAAAGCAGTAGATCCGGAAGCGGAGATAGAACGCTTTGGGGAAGCTATGAAGGACTTGATGCGTAAGGAGTTTGTTAATAGAGGATGGGGCGCTAGGAAACTGCGCTTGTCTAATATAGGCAGAGATGATAGGTATCTATGGAATCACTATCAAAATGTTGACAAAGAAACTATAGAGCCTCATACGTTAATTAAATTTCTTTACGGGCATGTAATTGAGGAAATGCTTTTGTTCCTGACTAGAATGTCAGGACACAGCGTAACTGACGAACAAAAAGTATGTGAAGTTGAGGGCATTAAGGGACACATGGACTGTAGGATAGACGGGATAGTAACTGACGTTAAATCCACTAGCTCCTATGGTTTTAAAAAGTTTAAGGATGGGTCACTTGCCTTTGACGATCCTTTTGGATACATAGACCAGATAAAAGCTTATGCCTACTCTGAGAATGAAACTAAGTTTGGCTGGCTGGCTATGGACAAACAGAACGGGCACTTAACCTTTCTACAGTACGACTTGGAGGACACTCAGGCTCCTGTTTATGAAGTGCTAAAGGAGGACATAGCTGAAAGAATACGGCACGTAAAAAAGGTAGTAACGGCCAAGGAAAGGCCGGAGCAGTGTTACGAGCTTATTCCAGATGGAAAGAGTGGGAACCTGAAGCTCGCAATAGGATGCTCTTACTGTCATTTCAAAAAATCCTGTTACCCAGAGTTAAGAGTATTTTCTTATTCTACGGGACCAAGATTTTTAGTGGAGGTAAAAAATGAACCGAAAGTCGCAGAAATTGAAAAAGCATTTTAAGCCAAAATTTAGATCAGGACTTGAAAAAACTTTTGCTTCCCTGTATACTAAAGAGGAGTGGAAGTATGAACCATTTGATATTTCCTACATAACACACAGGAAATACAAACCTGATTTTGTCCATGCAAGTTCAGGAGTAATGATAGAATGTAAGGGTTACTTTAGACAGGGGGACACTATGAAGTACAAGGCTGTTAGGGATAGTTCAGACAAAGAACTAATCTTTGTGCTTTCAGATCCCTTTAAAAAAGTAAGGAAAGGAGCTAAGATCACTATGGGGCAGTGGTGTGATAAGGAAGGCTTTAAATATTTTACTGTCCAACAGAAAAAAGAGTTGATGGATTATGTCACTAACAATGTTTGAAATTAAAGAAAAACTACTTGAAAGGTATGAAGTGGATGATCTGGTGGACGCATTGGAGTTAACCAGTGAAGAACTATTAGATCGTTTTGAAGACAAATTAATTAAAAGGCTGGACAAATTTGAGGAAGACTTAGTTGAGTTAAAACCAGAGTACGAAGGGGAATTAAATGAGCATTAATGATGCAACACCGGAGGAATGGGACAACGTGAATAAAAATAAACTTGGAAAAGCATACGCTGAAATTATTAAACTGGCTGACGGGGGAGGACATGACCCAGTTAATAAACCCATACACTACAACAACGGAGACATAGAAGCTATAGACTACATTAAACAACAGCTAGGGCATGAGTTTCAAGCCTATTGTTATGGCTCAGTTATTAAGTACATGCACAGGTTTAAATACAAAGATGGACTACAGGACTTAAAGAAAGCCAAGTGGTATTTAAAACAAATGATTTCTGACATGGAACAACAGGAGAATGAAGAAGATGATTGAAGACTACCTTGGAATTAAAATAGATTACTCCAAGGAAGAAACTTTAACTGGTTTTTCTTTGGACACTCTAAAAGACAGATACTTTTGGAAGGATGAAAAATATGCTCAACAAGCTTTTGCTAGGGCTTCAATCTACTGTGCAACATACAAAGGAGTTGTTGACTACGATCTTGCACAGCGACTTTATAATTACTCAAGTTCGTATTGGTTCTCTTTTAGCACTCCTATCCTTAGCAACGCAGGAACGCGCCGTGGTTTACCTATCAGTTGCTTTCTTAATTATGTTCCTGATTCAAGGAGCGGCTTATCTGCTCACTATGATGAAAACATATGGCTTGCAAGTGGAGGTGGTGGCATTGGTGGATGTTGGGGTGCTGTTAGAAGCAACGGTGTTCCTACTTCTAACGGCAGTGAGTCTACTGGTAGCATACCATTTATGCACATAGTTGACAGTCAGATGCTGGCTTTCAATCAAGGAGTTACCAGAAGAGGATCATACGCAGCGTACATCGACATATCTCATCCGGAAATAGAAGAGTTTATTGGTATGCGTAAGAGTACTGGAGGGGATTTAAATCGTAAATGTCTGAACTTACACAACGCTGTAACTATAAATGATGCTTTTCTGGACGCAGTACAGGACGATTTACCGTGGAGATTAATAGACCCAAAATCCAAAGAGGCAGTAAGGACAGTCCCAGCTAGGGACTTGTGGTGGTCTCTTCTACACACTAGAGCGGAAACTGGGGAACCGTACATTGTCAATCTTGACAGGTGTAATGAAGCACTCCCTGAACAACAAAAGGAATTAGGACTAAAGATTACTCAGTCAAACTTATGTTCCGAAATTACTTTACCGACTAACGAAGAAAGAACTGCGGTATGTTGTTTGTCCAGTGTTAATCTGGAGTACTTTGATGATTGGAAGGAAGAAGAGTTATTTATTAGCGACTTAATAACCATGCTGGACAATGTTATAGACCATTTTATTAGTAATGCTGTAGGCGGTACTGATACTCTTAAATCAAACACTTTAAACTTTGAGAGGTTTAGCAGTCATGTTAAAGAATCCACTAAAGGGTTTACTAAATCCGCTTATTCAGCTTACAGAGAACGCGCAGTTGGCCTTGGTACGATGGGCTTTCACGCTTATCTACAACGTAATTCAATTCCTTTTGAAGGAATGTATGCCTCAAGTTTCAATAATAGGGCTTTCTCTTACATCAAAGAAAGAGCGGTGGAAGCTAGTGAATATCTGGCTAAGGATAGGGGGGAATCTCCTGACATGGTTGGTAGTGGGAGGAGGAATAGTTGTCTTCTCGCTGTTGCTCCTAATGCTTCTAGTAGTATTATCTGTGGTGGAACAAGTCCTAGTATTGAACCGCAACGTGCTAATGTTTTTACTCACAAAACCCTTACAGGGTCTTACCAAGTTAAAAACAAGTATCTCCAAAATCTTCTTAGGGAAAAAGGATTAGACAATGAAAATATTTGGAAGGACATTGCGGCTGATGAAGGCTCTGTGCAGGGCATTAAGGGAATCAGCGAAGAAGAGAAGGAGGTATTTAAGACTGCTCCGGAAATAAATCAGTTGTGGATTATAGAACATGCTTACCATAGACAAAAGTATATTTGTCAGAGTCAGTCAGTAAACTTGTTCTTTGCTCCACCTAAGGCTACGGAGCCACAGGAGGTCCATGATGAATACCTAAGGTATGTTAATAGTGTTCATTGGGTTGGGGCTAGAAAACTAAAGTCTATGTACTACCTAAGATCCAACGCAGCTAGAAACTCTGAAAATGTTAACATAAAAATACCAAGAATAAACTTGGAGGATGTGGAGTGTTTAGCTTGTGAGGGATAAGATATTTGAACATAAATTAAATGAAGTAGTGTATAGGTATGAAATGCTTGAGGAAGAAAGAAGATTGGAACTAAAGATATACAAAGTCAGGTGGATATGGTATCATACTATTCTAGCTGTAGGTCTTGGCTTTGTAGTCTACATGCTTTGGGAAATTAATAATAAACTAGGGAGCCTTATATGAGTTTTGAAAATGCACAGTACTACATAAGTGAAAGAAAAGAATTTGTTTGTTATGAGGAATTTGCGGGTAAATCTTTAGATTGGCTTACCCCGTTTAATAATTTATCTGCATATGATATGAAGCAATCAATGGTACAGGAAGGGGAATAACTTGAGCTTAACTGGAACTAGGGACTACTATAAACCTTTTGACCACCCTTGGATGTTTGATTATTATGTACAACAAAACCAAATGCACTGGTTTCCTGAGGACGTACCACTACATAATGACGTTAAGGACTGGCAGGACTTAGGGGAACAGGAAAAGAATTTGTTGACTCAAATCTTTAGACTGTTTACTCAGTCCGACGTAGATGTTAGCTCTGGATATGTTGATAGGTACATGAGAATCTTTAAGAAGCCTGAAGCTCGTATGATGATGGGAGCCTTTAACAACATGGAGTCCATACACCAACACGCCTATAGTCTTCTATTGGACACTGTAGGTATGCCTGAGTTGGAGTACAAAGCTTTCTCTGAGTATGAAGCTATGGCTGACAAGCATGAGTACGTTAACAATATTAAAGTAACTACTAGAGACAGGAAAAGCATAGCTAAGGCTTTAGCTGTGTACTCCGGTTTTACTGAAGGACTACAGTTATTCTCTAGCTTTATTATACTGCTCAACTTTTCTAGGTATGGAAAGATGAAGGGCATGGGACAGATAATAACGTACAGTATACGTGATGAGTCTTTACACGTAGAAGCCATGACTAAGTTATTCAGAGAGTACATACAGGAAAATATAGACTTATGGACTGATGATTTTAAGAGGGAAATTTATCAGGCTTGTAGGGAGATGGTAAGTTTAGAGGATAGGTTTTTAAATTTAGTGTTTGAGATGGGGGACATAGAAGGACTAACTAAACAGGAAATGCAACAGTACATTAGATACATAGCGGACAGAAGGCTGCTACAATTAGGACTGAAACCTAACTACAAGGTTAAGGACAATCCTTTAGGCTGGCTTGATACTGTGTTGGGAGTGGAACATCAAAACTTCTTTGAAGGTAGGTCTACTTCCTATATGAAGGCAGGTCTTAGAGGAAATGTGGAACAAGTAGAATTTATGGAGGTAGTAGCTAAATGAGTAACGTAACAAGATTAAATGGAAATGGAACTAACTTGAGAGAGGACATAATCAAGGCTATTAGAACTGAGATATTGTCTACTTTAGAAGTGCATAGGATGAACGTAGAAGTTCTTTTGCGTAATCCTACTGCTCTTCCGGATCATACTTCCTTTACTAGTGCAGTTAAAGAGGAGTTAAAACACATAGGGGACGGTGGCGATCTTTTAAGTGCATTGGAATATGTAGAAGCTGACGAAATTCTAGGGAAGAATGGGGATAACACTGAAGGCTAGTTAGGTATTTTCTTATTTTACTCAAGTACCTGTAAGCTGCTTTAATATGGTTGTTGCTTAGCCCTACATTATAGGCTCTGAGAGCGCACTGGAGGCTCCCTAAGCAACGATCCTTGAAGTAGGCCAGTACCATAGCCCCACAGTGTACATTGGCTTCAGGCTCTCTTAAAATAGCTTTAGTAACACCACAGTACTTAGTCCAGTACTTAGGTATAACTTGTGCAGGGCCAACAGCACCAACATGGGAAATAACATTCTTTCTAAAGGAGCTTTCAGTGATTAAAAGACTAGCTAAAATATCAGGATGTATCTTCTGGCGTTCAGAGGCTTCCAAAATCCAACCAGAGAACTCAGAGGCTACTCCCGGTTTAACACCAAATCCTTTAACCAACCGACTACTAAGCTGGTTAACTAAAGCTTTGTTAGTTGGCATAGTCATTATACTGGGTAGTTGGAGTGGTTCCGTTATGTAAGCAGTATTTTTTTTATGGACATGGGAAACCAATAACACTAAAGCTAACGTGCAGGAAACCGCCAGTGCTTGAACACCAGATAAGATTTTCATAGGGAGTTGGTTTTAGTGGAAGACTAAAAAAGAGCTAGTAGGTTTGCTCTTGAGAAAGTAATTGTGCTGAACTTGTTAACATACTTGCCCTCCTTGCTACATTTCCGTAGTCTTTAATATTAGCTTTAGGATCTATTAGGTCTAATGCCCTCATCGTGTAAGTTACTGCATTTTCATTTTTCTTTCTTGGAATTCCAAATTCCTTTTCAAAGGAAGCAGCTTTTTCTTCCATTTTATCTAATATTTTTTCTTTGTTTAAATTATCAGTTTTATCAAAAACTGTATATTTATCTTTTGTGTTGTTAATTAGAGTGTTAAATCTTGTTTTAGCGGACTCTTTATTTTTTATTTGATCTAATTTTTCTTTGTTTTTTTCTTCCCATTCTTCATATGCTTTTGTTTTTTTACCAGCTTGGGTTCCTTTTTTAGTTCTAGGAACTGGAGTTAATTCTTTTTTTAACTCAATTATTCTATTGTCAATATTTTTAATTTGTTTTCCTAAATTAGCTACTGTTGTTCTTAAAGAATCGTCTTCAGCATAGTTTTTAAAATTGGATCTTTGAGGAGGAGTTATAGCAACTAAACCTCTTCCTCCTACTGGGTTAAAACCAAACATGTCGTGAGCATCACTAATAGTAACAAAAACGTCTCCAGATTCAGGATGAATGGAAATCATGTCGTTAACACCACCTAGTTCTTTTTCTCTGGAGCCGTGGCTGTCACTTATATGTAAAAATCCGTCGTCATTGTCTTCCAGTCTAAATCTTTTCTTTTCTCCTGCTTTTTTTAACTGTTCGTTTAAATATCCATAATAAGATTTAATATCTTCTTTTTTTAATTTTTCAACTTTAATAGGAGTTTTTAAAGTTTCAGCCCATTCAGATAAACCTTTTGCTTCTATATTATCCTTAGGATTTTTTTTAGAAACTAAAGTAACTGTTTTTTGGTCTAAAGCTTTTAATGGTGCTGCTCTAGGAACCGTTGAAGATTGTCCTAATCTGGCTTCGTAAGTTAGTCCTGAAACTGGCCCTTCAGGATTTTTTATTTGTATGTCGGTATTATTTTTATTAAATCCCCAGACTTTGTAAACATGATCTAAATGTTTCTTTTGTACTGCTTCAGGAACGTAATAATTTACGTTAACACCTTTGGAAAATAACTGTTGGGATACTGCTTCTTTATTAGGTGCTGGAATTAATTCTATTGTGTCTGCAACCCCTAACGGACTTTTTGCTACGGCAGTTGTCCCCGGTTCAGCACCTCTTTGTATAGCTATGTTTTGCATAGCTTTTGCTGCTCCTATTCTATCTCCTCTAGGTCTTGGTACCCACTTTTTGTTTTTATATTCATGTGTTTCTGAAACATCTCTAATTTTTCCTCTGGGTAAGCCTGTTACTCTTTCGAAAGCAACTGCTGTAGGACTAAAAGTATTAATTAAGGCTGTAGGTATAGCAGATGCTAATCCTTGTAATGCAGCAATTCCTTTACCTGCTGCACCAACTCCAGCACCATAAAACCCTTTAAGAAGAGTTTTTATGTTTGCAGCAGGATTATTTATTGCTCCTTTTACAACTCTTTTTGAACTTCCCATTCCTGCGATATTTACAAATGCTTCAAAACTTTCAGCGGCCCGTGGATTTTCTTTTGCCCATTCTCCGTATTCTTTGAGTCCAACATTAAAAAATGCTAAAGCAGGAGCCAAAGTTCTTGGATCTCCTTCTGTTATTGATTTACCTACAAAACCTAATGCTTCCCCACCAAGACCACCAAACAAAGTTTTATCTGCTTCAGACATTAAATCTAAAGGAGGACTAATTAAAGTATCTATATTCCCTGACGGTGCACCTACATTTAAGAGTCCTCTTTCTATATCTGTTATTTTACCAGCTTGATATTTTTCTTCAGTTTTTTTTCGTTGGTCAGTCCATTCTTGTCCTAAATTTGGAAAATAATTTATTGATCTCTCCATTCTATCAGCAAATTTTTTGTTTCTTTCTTCCTGATATATTTGTTCACCAATAGTCTGTTCAACAGGTTTTCTACGCTTAGCTGAACGCTGCTCCATAGCTCTTTGCTGAGTTTCGTTTAAAATGTTCTCACCAATGGTCACTAAGTAACACCTCTTTCAATTTTTGATTTTCATGGGAAGATTTAGAAGTATGCCCTACTAAAGAGGGCTATACTCCAAAGGTAGATATGGCTTGAGCAGGTTTAAGCATTTGTGCCTCCATTTGTGCATCTCTTTCTTGTTGTTCTTTAACCTGTTGTTTATCAGCCAAATATGTTTCGTATTCTATTCCCATTTTTTTTAATTCTTCTTTTGTAAAAGATTCATTAAAAATTCTTACTATTGAATTTAAAATAAATTCTTCACTTTTAGTTCCTGATTTAGCTGAATGATTTAAAGCTAACAACCTGTTAACTGCTCCTTTGTTAGTTACTAGTCTTGAAGCTATTGGTGGAAAAGCAAAAACTAAACCAGCCATTCCTACTCCTGCTACTGATCCAAAAAGAGTAGCTGTTCCTGCTCCTGCTGCTCCTGAAGCACCTACTGCTACACTTGTTACACCTGTTTGTAAAGCTCCAGCTTCTCTACCTCTAACTAACAATCCCCCTAAAAATCCTTCTGGGGTATCATTTGATTCAGCAATAGCATTAGCTAATTTTCTAAAAGTATTAGACTTTTCTTTACCTAATATTGCTTCCATTTGAGCTGCTGCGTCAGGTTGTGAAAACAATTTATGTAATTTTAAATGTTTATCAGTCCAATTTAAAGTTCCTTCTCCTAATTCTTCAAATTGATTTTTAAGAAAACCATATCTAATTATGTCTTTAGCTTGTTCCGCTGTTTTAGGAATATCGTCTCCTTGAAGTTTAATTTTTTTATTTTTAGATAAAGCATAAACTTCATCAACTGCTGACATTAATTGTTTAACTCTAGCAGCGGATGTTGGTTTAGTTAAAATACCACCAAAAGATTCTAAAGCAACTGTGTCTCCTAATCCTCCTTTTTTAAAATAATTTACTAATTGTTTATTAGTAAAAAACATATTTTCTTTTTGGTTTTTCCAAAGAAAATTTAATTTTTGATATTCAGTTCCTAAGTTTAAATTTTCATCCAAAGAATCTAATTGATTTTTAATTGTTTTCTTTATAAAAGAACTAAGCTGACTAAGATTTCTTTCTACTTCTGTGTTTCCTGTAGCAAAACTTCCCGCTTCCGTTATTTTTGTATTTAGTTGTCTTTGAAATTGAATTAAATCTGCTGCATCCATATTTCCAAAAACTGCTTTCTTTTTAACTATTTCTTCATCAATTATTTTAAGAGTTTCTTTATTTAATTTACTATCAGCCCATGCTCCTGCTTTAGTTTTACCTCCAGTTCCTTGAAAAATTTTAAAACTTTCTAAAGCTTGAATTAAAGGTTTAGGAGAAACAGTATGTTTTTTTAACTGTCGTTCTAATTGTGTTAAACCTCTTTCATAAATTTGACTATTTAATTTAGAACCTGCGTCAATTATTCCATGAACAACACCCCCAATTTCTTCTTTAGTATAGTTGCTCATTAAAAGAAGTTGGTCGTCTAATAATCTTTCAATTTTTCCAGTTAAAATTTCTCTATTTCTAGCATCTCTTCCTTTAGTTAACCAAGAAGAAGTTAAGGATAAATCTCCTAAAGATTCAAAAAATTGTTTAAAAGCACCAGTGTTTCCTGTTTGGTAGGCAGACAGTCCTCCCCCTTTACTGGACAATAATGTCTGAGAAATTGCTCTTGAAGATTCCGTTCCTGCTTTTCCTATTTGTTCTGAATTTTCTTCTGCGTGTTGCTTTAATATTTTGTAGGCTTTTTCTTCAGGAACTCCAAAAGCTCTTAGTAATGGTCCAGCCCAAACTGAAGATTTTAATGTAGCTACGTCTATACCTGCTTGAATTAAACTGTCAGTAATTGCATTGTCCCACTCAATTTCTTTTCCTTCGTACAAATCAGAAAGAACAGAACCTAAAAAAGTTCCTGCTGTAGACAGGGCAGGAGCAGACCATCCAGCAGTAGGCACTGACAACACAGGGGCAGCACCTATCGCTGCTCCAGCCATTCCTAAGGGAACGTCTAAATTTTCGCCTACTACATCTTTACTTTTATTAAATAAATCTTTTTGAAGTGCAAATTGATAGTAATCTACTGGCGAAGTTTGAAATTCTAAAGGAGGAGCTTTAGGATCTACACTTTTAACTGTTTTTCCCCATCCTTTAGAATTTAAAGTATAGTTTGGATTTGCAGTTAATTCTTCAGTAGTTACTAATCCTTTTTCTAAAGCTATTTCATAAACTTCTTCAGTAGTTATTCCTTTTTTAACAGCAAAACGGTTTCCATTAAAAATTTTAACAGCTTCTTGTGAATTTGACATTATGCGTTTCTCTGGTCTAATTGATCTAATTTTATTAATTCAGATTCAAATTTTAAATAATCATTTTTAGATGATTTAGGGTTTTCTAATAACCATTGTCCTTTCCTCTGCACTCTATTTAATCTAACTAATAAATCTTTTATTAAAGCTAAATTAGTTTGTGTTCCTGCTTGAAGACTAGGAGCCATTTGTTTTAAAAAAGCTAAGTCAGTATCCGTCGGATTGTTGCCTAATTCTTTAATTCTTTCTAATACAAATTGACCAAAAGTTACATTAATTCTTGATTTATCAGGAGTACCTCCCCCAAAAAATGATTTTATTGATTCCCATTGGCTGTCCAAACCTCCAGTATTAACTACTGCTAAAACCCTTTCAGCTTCTTTTAAATCACCTATAGTAGCTAAAGCTTTATTAGAATTAGCAACATATGAGTCTCTTTCAGTGTCCCATTCTCTTTGTCTTCTAAGCTCATCTTCTGTTAGTTGGCCTTCGCCTTTTTCAGTGACTAGTCTTTTAATTATGTCGTCAGTAACTTTTGCTTCTGGATTTCCTATTTCAGTATATTCGGCAATACTATCTTTACCTTCTTGTCTATAAATTTCCAAAGAATATCTTTTACGAGTTTCAGGGTCAAGAAAAATATCTTTACCTGCGGCTGCTGTAGATAAATTATCTGAATCTTTTCCTAAAGATTTTTCAAAAGCTGAATATACTAAATCAATTTCAGTAGGACCAAGGTTGTTATCTAAAGCGTACTTCCCAACTTCTTCTCTAGTTGTTTGTCCATAAGGATCATCAGCTTTAGCTAATATATTGTATAATGTTCTTTTGTGAGGAACCATATCAGCTTGTCTTTTTGCTTCTTTTTTAACTCCTAAATTTGCTTCGTGTAATTGTATTGCTTTTGTAGCTTGGGCCATTGCAGCCCTGTCTCCTTGAAGTGAGGCATGTTGTAAATTTAATCTTAATAATTGAGTTTGTTCTTCGTCTGAGCTTATAGTTCCTATTTTAGCATCATTGGCAATACCAGCTAACTGATCTCTATATTTTTCAGTAGGATTTTTAAAGTCAGATCCCGGCATTATAGCACCAAGCATTTTCTTAATGCCTGAACCAGCACCTCCACCAAACGTCTGTGCAGGAGTAACTGGAGCCATTCTCTGACCGGAACCAGTTAACATCCCTTCTTTGCCAAAGTTTCTTATGGCTTCCAATGTTCCAGAACTTAATTTAGCCATTTGCTTTAATCTCCAAATATACCACTAATTATATCACCAAACCAACTACCACCGCCTTCAGTACCACCACCACCAAGAGCGTTAGCGTAAATAGACTTTAAGAAGTCAGCCTTACCTAGTTCAGTATTCATTAATCCTTCAAGACCTGCACCTGCTGATTCATCAAACAAGCCAGAACCATAGCGTCTGCCCATGTCCGCTATTGAAGCTAAGTTAGTTCCTAAATTCATTTGTTCACCCATTATTTGTTCAGGTAAATACTGTAAGCCCATCATTTGACCTACGTTTTGACCTTGCATTCCTTGTAGTTGATAAGGTAACTGAGAACCTTGCGAACCTAAACCAAATAACCCACTAGCTGTAGCTAAGTCTTGCGATCTTTCCTGACCCGCTTGACCCATAGCAGCTAGAGAAGCTTGGTTCATTGCTTCCGCTCTAGCTTTCTCCTGTGCAAACTGTTCCGGAGAGCCGCCAAACATTGATGTTTGTAATCCTTGTCTGCCTTGGCTTAACAATTGATCGTTAAGCATTAATCTTTGTCTTTCTTCCTCAGGAGTCTGTGTGGATCTTATACGGTCATATATAGACTGTTCTCTAGTTCCCCTGTCCCCTGTAACTGAAGTTAATAAATTACCTACACCACCAAATGCTTGGTTGCCTATAGTTCCAGCCATGCCCCCTGTAGGATCAGCATTATATCCTGTTGAGCCTAACATATTAGTTAGGATATTCTGTATGTCTGTAGTTTGTTCAGTAGCTGGAGCACCTAAAGTATTACTAATTCCACTAAATTCTCCGGTTACTGGATCAGTTAGTGCGCTGGAAGTTCCTGTACCACTGGTAACAGTAAATGGTTTAAATTGGGATTTTTCAAAAGCTTCTTCTCCTATGGCCGGGAATCCTGAAGCTAGTGTACCACCAAGTTTATTTAGGCGGTTCATAACATCATCTACAGCAGCATAGTTAGCTCCAGAACTAAATAAACCGCCTAAAAAATCACCTATTCCAGTTCCTTGGACGTTTTCTTGCCACCAGTTTTTATTTCTACCGGCTGAACCTCCACCTGTGGCTGCTGCTACTGCATCTACTGTTGACATATCTCTACCCTACCTTATTCCCAAACACCAGCTTTTTACTAACAAAATAACAAAAGCTTTGTGGTGTTGGAGTTATTTGAAAACCATTTAGTACAAACATACTATATTCCCTTCTATTCATTGTATACCCAAAGTAATCAGGATTCATTGCACACTCTCTATCTATTTTTATACGTTCTTCTTCCAAAGGATGTTCAATATAATTCAAGGCCCCAACTGTAGAACAGCCACTAGCTGCTAAAAATAAACTAAGAATTATTGTCTTCATCTTTATTGAAAAGTTTCCTTACTGTCCGTGTTTCGTAAATTCTGATACTGGTCCATACTAGGGTAGCTAGGGCAGCTAATGGAGGCAACCATCCCATTAATGCTGAAGCTGTCGCGGATACTGCTAGTACATCTACTCCTGACTTAACTGCTTCTGCATCTAATGACATCTACTTACTCTCCCTTTTCCTTTGCCATTCCAATGTTTAGTGCAATAACATCTAAATATTTATAGATTGTAGCAACCCATTCATCGTCTTTAGGCGTAGGTGTTACTGCTGCTATGCCTGAAGCTAGTGCTACTGCTGCTGTGACTATGTTGAATATGTCGAATATTATTTCCATTAAAAGGGCTTCCCTGTTGCTGTTGTTGGAGTCTTTGATTCGGTGATTTGATCGGCGATTGATTTTTCGTATGCCGCTATCTGATCCTCGCCTATCGCCTCTTTAGCCCAAGCGATTGCGTCGGCCTCCGTGATGTCCGAATATGCTATAAATGATGAATCAAGGTCTGAGGTGTCTAAACTTTCGACCCCAAAAGCTCGCCCGTTGTGCGTTACGGCACTATCACCCGATCCCACCGTCTCTTGGTCGGTAACTTGCCAATGGACACGAGTTACCGCGTCCGATTTCGAGTCGAGCAAAACCTGTCGGTCTAAATTTACGATGCTCCATGTTGCTGACATATTTATGCTCCTTATTACATTCGTAGGACTGAAAATGAAATATTTAATGTTGCGCCTTGTCCCGTGTGTGTTCCTTGAACAGCCATCCCAGACATTGAAATAGTCATGTTT
>TARA_R110000787_G_scaffold92517_5_pt1 | contig 29795 bp, 25 predicted proteins | sample TARA_R110000787 | Tara Oceans TARA_R110000787 (sample SAMEA4397920) | marine metagenome | biome: Polar Biome; feature: [DCM] deep chlorophyll maximum layer (ENVO:01000326); material: water (ENVO:00002006), including particulate matter (ENVO:01000060) such as... | depth 35 m | reverse complement strand
CACGAGGCAGAAGATCATGTTCGCGTGCTGACCCAGCGTGGTCCATGTCTTCTGGCCGTTGACGATGTAGTGTGTACCTTCGTCGTTCAGAACCGCTTCGGTCTTGAGCGACGCAAGGTCCGATCCCGCACCCGGCTCGGAATAGCCCTGACACCACCAGTCTTCGCCCGACAGGATGCGGGGCAGCCAGTAATCGTTCTGCTCTTGCGAGCCGAATTTTTGCAGCACGGGGGCCAGCATCGACAGGCCAAAAGGCACGATGCGCGGCGCATAGGCGGCGGCGGCTTCTTCTTCGAAAATGTGGCGCTGAACCGCGTTCCATTCCGCACCGCCGAATTTCTTGGGCCAGTTCGGAGCCAGCCAGCCCTGTTCGTTCAGGATCGCATGCCAGCGCTCCTGCCCCTCTTTACCCAGTTCTTCTCCCTTGCGAATTTTATCGCTCATTTCCTTGGGGAGCTTTTCCTCAAGAAAGGCCCGCACTTCGGCGCGGAATGCCTTTTCTTCGTCGCTATAGCTGAGATCCATTGTCTTCCTCCGGTTGATGTCGGTCGGGCAAGAGCCCAAATTCATTTATCTTGCTGCGTCTTTATTCAAATCGTCGAATGTGCGGCCCTCTGCCACAAGCTGTTTCAGCAACGGCGCAGGCTGCCAGAACCAGGCATCTTCGGTGGCGTATCTTTCGATGTCAGCCAGAAGCGCGGGCAAACCTTGCAGGTCGGCCCATTTCATCGGGCCACCCCAATAGCGCGGGAAACCGTAGCCAAACAGCAGTACCATATCGACGTCGAGAGGCCGCTTGGCGATGCCTTCGCCCAGCAGTTTCGCCGCCTCGTTCACCATCGCGGCCATGTAGCGGCGCACAATTTCAGCATCAGTGAAATCGCGCGGCGTGATGCCGCGTTCGGCGCGTTCGGCGTCGATCAGCTCGGGCACTTCAGGGTTCGGCACGCCACCCCGGGTGCCAGCCTCGTAGACATAGAAACCCTTACCGGTCTTTTGGCCAAAATTGCCCGCTTCGCAGATTTTGTCAGGATAGGTCGGCACCCGTTCCGCAGCATGGCGTGTCGCGGCCTTGCGCTTGCGCGTGGCCCAGCCAATGTCGAGCCCGGCAAGGTCGGCCACGGCGAACGGCCCCATCGCAAAACCGAAATCGACCAATGCCTTGTCGATCTGGTAAGGTGAAGCACCATCCAGCACCATATGATCAGCCGCCGTGCGGTAGGTTGCCAGGATCCGGTTGCCGATGAACCCGTCACACACACCTGCCCGAACCGATATCTTGTTCAATGCTTTACCAAGGGCGAACCCCGTCGCCACCACATCCGGCGCGGTCTTCTCGGCGACAACGACTTCGAGAAGTTTCATGACATGGGCCGGAGAAAAGAAATGCAGTCCAATCACACTTTCGGGACGCGACGTGCTGGCGGCAATTTCGTTGATATCAAGATACGAAGTGTTCGAGGCAAGGATCGCATCCGGCTTGCAAACAGCGTCAAGCTTGCCAAACACATCCTTTTTCACCGCCATATCTTCGAATACCGCCTCGATCACCAGATCAACCGACGCAAGGCTGTCATAATTGATCGACACCTCAAGCGCGACCGTCGTCAATGTCTTGAACTGTAACTCCGAGATTTTACCGCGTTTCAGCGCCCCCGACAGGTTGCCCGATATACGCGCGCGCGCAGCTTCGGCGGCGTCCAGCTTCATCTCGATCAGCACGACGTTAAAGCCTGCCAGCAACGCAGCAGTAGCAATGCCCGCCCCCATCGTGCCGCCGCCGATAATCCCGATCGATTGCAGCGCGCGTGGCTCTACGCCTTTCAGCTCGGGCAGGTTACCGACGGCGCGTTCCGAAAAGAACGCATGGATCATGCCCTGACGCTGGTCTGTTCTCATGAGGTCCATGAATATTTCGCGTTCGGCCTGCATCCCTTGGTGGAACGGCAGTTCGACTGACGCCTGCACAGCGCGGACCGCTTGCGCCGGTGAAATCTGGCCGCGACCTTTTTTCAAGGTCCCGTCGTATGCAGCGTCCCAATCAATTGGGTCCGGTGCCTCCATCTCGCTTATGGGGCGTCGTGGTGCATTCGACGCTACCAGCTTTTCCGCATAGGCCAACCCGACTTCCTCGGGGTCGCCTTCAGTAATCTCGTCAATGATGCCAAGCCTGTCGGCCTCGTCTGCCTTGACTTGGCGACCAGTCGTGATCAGATCGAGCGCAGCGTCCACGCCGATCAAACGCGGGAGCCGCTGTGTCCCACCGGCACCGGGAATCAGACCCAGATGAACCTCGGGCAACCCCACCTTCGCGGAGGGTTGCGCAATGCGGTAATGTGCCGACAACGCGACTTCGAGCCCGCCCCCGAGCGACACACCATGCAGGGATGCGACGACGATCAGTGGCGAATCCTCGATCCGTTTGCACAGGTCAGGAAGAAAGGGCTCAAGCGGGGTTTTGCCAAATTCGGTGATGTCGGCACCTGCGATAAACGCGCGGCCATCGCCTACGATGACCACCGCTTTGACGCCATCATCGGCTTCGGCCCGGTCCATACCCGCCACAAGCCCCTCACGGACAGCATGGGACAGTGCATTGACCGGGGGGTTGCTGATCCGCAGAACGGCAATGTCACCTTTGCGCGTATATCCAATCTTGTCAGTCATTTAGCACATTCCTTGGTCTTGAATTAATCTCGTCGGCTCAGCGCCGGGGTACGGCCCGTGCGGTTTTCCAGCCCGCGCACGACCTCCCTCAGGGCTGGTCCAACCTCGTTTTGGATCCGCAGATCGGACAGATCGTTCGGCATTGCCCCTGACGTAAAAGCGACTGGTTCGCCAAATTCCTCGGCAAAGTAAGGCACGCTGACGGCGTTGATGGTGCTGGCATAACGAGTGCCTTCCAGCGCATAGGCAAAGCCTTGTCCGATCAATTGTGAATATCCCTCCGCGCGGAACCTTCGCATATCCGGTTCGGGCGTCAACTGTTCAAACCGTTCTTCGCTAAGTGACGCCACGACGGCCATGCCAGAAGACGACCCAAAGACAGGGATCCGGTGCCCCGGTTCCAGCCAGATCGTCGACGCGTTTTGTGGTCGCCACGTGCGTACCAGCATCATCTTGGCGTCATCGCGTACCGCGACAAGGGTCAACGTACCTGTATCATCGGCAAGCTGCTGCATGTCGTCAGACACCAGATCAAGAAAATGCACCGCCACGGATGCCACCGACCCCAACGCAATGGCCGACGGGCCAAGCCGAAACCGGTCGTTGCGTCCGCCGTGGCTGAGATATCCCAGTTCGCACAAGGTATACGTAAGCCGTGACACCGTAGGCTTTGGCAAGCCGGTGCGCTCGGCGATTTGCGCGTGGGTCAGGCCACTGTCGCTGGCCCGAAACACCCGTAACACCGCCAATCCTCTTGCCAGCGTATTTGCAAACTTGCGATCTGCATTTTCGCTGCTCATCGTGCCGCCATCGGGATCAGCAACGATATCATCGGGAACGACATGATCAGGATCAGCACGATGATATCGACGCTCAGGAAACGCGTGATACCTGCAAAAATCTTGTCGATAGGTGCGTCCTTGCCAACCACGTTGGCGATGACGAAAACATTCAACCCGACCGGCGGAGTGATCAACCCGATCTCCAACAGCTTGATCACCACGACACCGAACCATATCAGGTTCAGGTCATAACTTTCGACCAACGGGATCATCAGCGGCAATGTCAGCACCATGATCCCGATAGGATCAAGGAACATGCCAAGTAGCAAGTAGATTGCGGCAATTGCCAGCATGAGTACAACCACCGACAGTTCGGCCTGCGCCACGACGTTGACGATCATCGGGGCGACATTGGTCAGCGCGATGAATGCCACAAAGATCTTGGCCCCCGCCGCGATGAAAAAGATCGCCGAGGTCTGGATGCAGGTTTCCTTCACCGCGTGCCACAGTCCTTGCAACGTCAGTTTGCGCTGCGCGAATCCGATCAAGGTAGCAGCAACGACGCAAACCGCAGCGGCTTCGGTGGCGGTGAAAATACCGCCATAGATGCCGCCGATGATTAAAACGAACAGCAAAACCGCGGGCCAGCTTTCCGCCGCCGCGCGCAATCTCTCGGATGTCGCATAGCGTGTTGCGGTCGATGGCGCGATTTCAGGCGAGCGCCAGACCCAGACAGCAATCACCAGAATGAAGCCCGCCAGCGTCAAAAGCCCCGGCAAAACCCCCGCCAAAAACAGCGACGAGATCGACGTTTCGGTGAAGATGCCGTAGATGATGAACAAAACGGACGGCGGGATCAACGACCCCAGCGTGCCGCCTGCCGCGACCGAAGCAGTTGCCAGACGCGGGTCATACCCCATGCGCAGCATCTCGGGCGTACAGATCTTGCCCATGGTCGAGGCACAGGCGATAGAGCTGCCGGTAATGGCTGAAAACCCGCCGCAGCCCATGACGCTTGCCATAGCCACACCGCCGGGCAAGCGCGTGAGCCAGACCTTGGCCGCGTGGTAAATCTTGGTCGTGATATCCGCGCGATAGGCGATGTGCCCCAATGCGACAAACAGCGGTATCATCGACAGATCATATGAATGGATCAAATCGAAAGAGTTCGAGAAAACCATCGACGTGGTGGCGCGGATCGCACGTTCGGGCATAAACGTGCCCGTGCGAAACGCAAAGATAAAGAACGTCGCAATAGTCGCGACGCTGGCCAGTGCAAATGCAATCGGCACCCGCAGGGCAAGCAGTAACAGAACCGCGCCGAACGCGATCAGACCAATGGTTGACGCATCCATTACAGCACCTCGTTTTCGGCAAGAAGCTCGATGGTGTGATCTTGTTCATCGGATACGACGCCACCGGATAGAATGGTGCGAATATCACGGATGGCCAGTTCTGCCAGCCGCAGCCAGCATGCGGTGATACCAATAACAAACAGCAACCGCCCCGGCCACTTGGGCAGGTTCAAATCACCGTAGAAAAAGCTACCCTTTTCCCAGACACTCAGAAATTCACGGGTACCGGCATAGATCAGGGCGGCCAAGGCGATCATCCCCATGACCGACCCCAATACTATCGACCAGGATCGCAACCGTGGCGAAAACCGGTCCGAGATGAACGCGACACTGACATGTGCGCGATTTGCAGTCGCAGCGGCCAAAGGCAACAGAATGGCCGCAACCATCAACTCTCGGACCATCGTGACGCTGTCTGGCACACTGGACGCAAACACCGCCCGTGCGACCACGTTGGTAGTGATCAATATACCCAGCAGAATGACCGCGGCAGCGCCCAACCCCAACAGGATTTTCTCAAGTGGTACCAACATGGCCCCGGCTCCTCCCAAAGCTGTGTCTTAGTTGTTTTTCGCGGCCCAAGGGTACCCTTTGGTGTCACGTTCAGCAGTGTATTTGGCGATCAGCGCCTGATAGTCATCCAGCAACTTCTGGCCGGGAAGGCCGGTTGCATTTGCTGTTTCCACCCATTCGGCCAGGAACTTCTGGCCGGCATCGACCAACTTCGCACGCTCGGCATCCGGCAGCTCGATCACCTCGACGCCCTGCTCTTTCATGGCAGCAATCGCGTTGTCATTGGCCGCAGTAATCATCCGCCCAAACTCATCGGACATATCCTCACCTGTCGCCATCAACACCTGTTGCTGATCGGCAGTCAGGCTATCGAACATGTCTTTGTTCATGAAGATGCCAAGCCCGCCGACCTGCCCCCAGTTAAGCAGGGTATAATTGTCCATCACCTCGGCCTGCTTCAGCGCCGCTACCGCATAGGAATAGCCCTGACTGCAATCAATCAATCCGGTATCCAGCCCTTGATAGGCGTCATAGATGGACATGTTCACCATATTCGCACCTTCATCGCCAAAGACCTTGCCGTAGGCACCGACGCCACGCACTTTCTTGCCAGAAATGTCAGAAACCGATCGAATCGCATCGCCCTTGCAGCCGATGTTCACCTGGCTGGTGGTCCAAGTGCCTATATATACAAGATTTTTTTCAGCGAGGTTTTCAGCGATTTCGGGGCTTGTGCGCATCAATTCATCCGTCGCGCGCATACCCACCCAGGCATCAGGGTTGTTAACCGGCAAATCTGCGATGCCATAGCCAGCCATTTCCTGCGGGTAATATACGGCAATCACGGACCCCATGTCGGCAACGCCGTCGCCGATGGACTGCACTGCGGCGTTGGATTTGAACAGCGCACCGCCCCACTGGATGTCCAGACGCAGATCATTTTCGGATCGCTCGGCGACCTGATCGGCAAACCACTGCAACGCGTTGGCACGCGCGCCGCGGTTGGGGCCAGCCTCGCCGTGGATTAGCACTGTTTCAGCGCCAGCGACCGACGCGGCAAATCCGAATACAGCGGCGACCGCCAGGTTTCTAAGATGGGTCATGAATCCCTCCCAAGGATTGTTTCACTATGCGAAATATCGTTTCATTATATCTCGCCGCACCCTAGGGATGGAAATTTTAAGCTGCAAGCAAAACTTGGGGCAGTACCGAAATAACAGCACTGCCCCAACAATTAATCATTATTTACATATATTTAGAGGATTGAAATTTAACCTATTGCCGCTGGTAGATGAAACACCTGCCTGGAACGGCATCTTTCGGAAGGGCGATTTCCTGCAAATTTTCGAAATACATTTTGTCGCTTGAAACCATCACACCGCCCATGGCCAGTAGCGGTTCAACCAACGGTGAAATGGCCTTGGCAAACGCATCGTTTTTTTCAAGGTTGTGACCGCCGAGGTCGGCGTGGATCAGTCCTGCGGTCGCACCGAACCGTGACAGTGCAGCAGGCAGGGTATCGTACACGTCCCCAAGGATAAGCCTGTCGTCGGCGGGGGTGCTGTCGGGGTTTGACGCAACGGCCCGTTCAAACACGAAAATATCGCGGTCCGGCATAATTTCACGGATATGATGATACGTTCGGCCATTACCAAGCCCCAATTCGAACACTGGGCCTGGCTGGTCTTTTGTCAATTCGGCAGCATGGTTCAGGCAAGCCCGCTGCGAAACCATACGGTTGATGAAAATATCTAGGCGGCTCATTTGCTGCTCCTTTTTTTGCACGACAAGCTTGATAGATGGGGATTGCACCTGACAATGTGAAGCGAAACGGGACTTTAACATGGGACCCCTAGACGCTGTGGGTTTTTTCGGCTTCACTCCGGCACGACGTGTTCTTTCTGTCACCCCCGGAGTCTCATGACCGCGCTTTTACATGTAAACGACCTGTCCATCGGATTTGGTAAAGATGCACCTGTGGTGGATAGGGTAAGTTTTTCGGTAAATGCCGGTGAAACGCTGGCCTTGGTTGGGGAAAGCGGCTCGGGTAAAACGCTGACGTGCCGATCAGTGCTCCGGGTGCTGCCCGAGGCGGCGCAGTTGCGTGGTGGCTCTGTGCAGTTTGCCAGCCAAGGGCAGACGGTAGATCTCATGAATCTGCCGGAAAAAGCCATGCGAGCGATACGCGGCGACAGAATTTCGATGATCTTCCAGGAGCCTATGCGCTCGCTTTCGCCTCTCCACCGTTTGGGAAACCAGGTGGCAGAAGTCTTGTGGCTGCACCGAAACATGGGGCGCGCCGAAGCAAAGCGCGTGGTGCTTGAAGAGTTTCGCGAGGTTGGATTTGCCAACCCCGAGCAGGTGTGGAACAGCTATCCATTTGAAATGTCGGGCGGCATGCGCCAGCGCGCGATGATCGCGATGGCGATGGTTGCCAAACCGGATTTGCTGATTGCGGACGAACCCACGACCGCGTTGGATGTGACCACTCAGGCCCAGGTGCTGGGTCTGATCCGAACGCTTCAGGCAGACACCGGAATGGCTGTGATACTGGTCACGCACGATCTGGGCGTCGTTGCCAATATGGCACAGCATGTCGTTGTTATGCACAAGGGCCGCGTGATGGAACGGGGCTTGGCACGTGACATCCTGAGGGCCCCGGCCCACCCCTATACGGCAAAGCTTTTCGCAGCGGCACCGACGATACCAAAGGTGGCGGCACCTGCGCGGCCATCCAATGATCAGGATATCATCCTAAGCTTAAAGGACGTATCGAAAACCTATACGATGCGGGCCGCAGGCTGGCGCAAACCCGTCGCCGTGCCCGCCTGCCAGCACATCGACCTGCAACTTGCGCGCGGCAAGACGCTGGCCATCGTCGGCGAAAGCGGGTCGGGCAAAACCACCTGCGCCCGGATCGCCATCGGGGCTGAACCCCCTGACACCGGGGGCGAGGTGTTGTTTCGCCCGGCGACGGGGGCACCCCCCCTGCCCGTTCACACAATGACCGGCACCGAGCGGAGCGCATTTCAGCGCCAGGCGCAAATGGTCTTTCAAGATCCGTATTCATCGCTAAGCCCACGCATGCGGGTGCAAGAGGCATTGACTGAACCGATGGAGATACACGGCATCGGATCTGCCGGTGATCGGCGTGACAAAGCTGCGGAAATGCTGCGTTGGGTCGGATTGAGCCCTGACATGCTGCGGCGGTTTCCACACGCTTTTTCCGGGGGGCAACGCCAACGTCTGTCAATCGCGCGTGCCCTGACATTGGACCCGAAACTGTTGATATGCGATGAACCGACTTCGGCTTTGGATGTTTCAGTCCAGGAACAGATTTTGTCGCTGCTCGAAGATATTCGAGAGCGCGCAAACCTGAGCTATCTGTTTATCAGTCATGACCTTGCTGTCGTTGCACGTATTGCGGATGAAGTCGCCGTGATGCGCCGCGGCGTAATCGTCGAACAGGCCGCGCCCGACACATTGTTTTACAATCCCCAGCACCCGTACACCCGTGCCTTGATCGCCGCGCAGCCCGAACCGGATATCAGTCGCCCAATTGACCTGGACTTGGTGGCCAAGGGGGCCGGCTCTCCTGCGCTTTGGCCGGAAAGCTTTCGTTTCACAGGTGACAATCCCCCCGCCCTACGAGAGATGGAGCCCGGTCATATGGTGCGTTGCCATGCATAGACCGGTTTTGATGGCATTTGTCATGATCGCAACGCTCGTGACGCTGCCGTTACGGGCGCAGTCAATTCCTTCGGAGGTTCACGAAAGCACGTTCTGGGCGCAGGAAGTCGACAACGGGAATATGCCGCCGATCGAACAGCGCCTGCCGAAACAGCCGCTGGTCGTCGACCTAGAGGCAAAGGGGCGCAGTTTCGGGACCCAGGGCGGGACTTTGCGGACGTTGATTTCGCGGTCCAAGGATGTACGCCAGATGGTGGTTTACGGGTATGCGAGACTGGTAGGCTATCAACCCGATTACTCGATTGCCCCGGATATCCTGGCCTCTGTCGACATCGAGGAAGATCGGAAGTTCACGTTGCATCTGCGGCCCGGTCACCGTTGGTCTGACGGTGCCCCGTTCACGTCAGCCGATTTTGAATACTGGTGGAAATACGTCGCAAACGATCCCGATGTAACGCCAAGCGGCCCGCCTGACTTCATGATAGTCGACAACAAGCTGGGCAAGGTCAGCTTTCCAGATCCGGAAACCGTCGTGTTCGAATGGGAGATACCTAACCCCAACTTTCTGCCTTTACTCGCGCAGGCCAGCCCGCCGTTTATCTATCGACCCGCGCATTACCTGTCGCAATTTCATGTAAAATTTGCCGATCCGGATGAACTGTTGGAGGAAGTCAAAGAGGCCCGGGTCAATAGCTGGGCGGCGCTGCACAACAAACGCGACAGCATGTATAAATACGACAACCCCGCCCTGCCAACGTTGCAGCCCTGGATCAATACGTCGGACAATGACAGCTCGCGCCTGTTGTTTGTGCGTAATCCGTATTACCACCGCATCGATAGCAAAGGTGTGCAACTGCCCTATATCGATGTGGTCGAAATGACCGTTGTCGGCGGCGGACTTATCGCCGCCAAAGCCAATGCCGGCGAAGTCGATCTTCAGGCACGGGGATTGGATTTTCCCGATATCTCGATCCTCAAGAAGGGGGAGTTCGACGGAGGAAATTACCGCACCTTGCTGTGGGCGAATGGCGCGGCCAGCCAGATAGCCATTTACCCAAATCTCAATTTTGCTGACCCGGTGTGGCGTAAGGTAATGCGCGACATCCGTTTCCGCCACGCCCTGAGCCTGGGCATCGACCGCCGCATGATCAACCGGGTCCTGTACTTCGGGTTAGCGATGGAAGGGGGGATGACCGCGCTCCCTCAAAGTCCCCTGTATCGGGAAGACAACATGAAGGCTTGGGCTAATTTCGATATCGACCGCGCCAACGCGTTGCTCGACGAAATGGGCCTGACCGATCGCACCCCGTCGGGGCTTCGCAAGCTACCCGATGGCCGTCCGATGGAGTTCGTGATCGAAACTTCGGGGGAACGAAGCGAAGAGGAAAACGCCCTGACGATCATTACCGATACATGGCGCGAACTTGGCATTCGCTTGATCATGCGCCCCTTGGACAGGGACATCCTGCGCAATCGGATCTACGCCGGCACCACGATGGCTTCGGTCTGGTTTGGATGGGACAACGGCATACCGCGAGCCTCCACTTTGCCGATGTATCTGGCACCCACCAACCAGGAATTCTTTGCCTGGCCGATGTGGGGGCAGTATTATCAGACATTGGGCCAAAACGGTTATGCGCCCGACATGCAGCCCGCAAAGCGGTTGATGCTGCTGGCCAACGATTGGAACCACACACAAAACCCCGAGCAACGCCTGGAAATATGGCAAAAGATGCTTGCCATTCACGCCCAAGAGCAATTCGGGATCGGCATCATCTCGGAGGCACCGCAACCGATAGTGGTGTCAAAGCGGCTCCGGAATGTTCCGGACGAAGGTATCTGGGCGTTCGACCCCGGCGCCCATTTCGGCATTCATCGCATTGACGAATTCTATTTCGACGACCCACATGTACAGGTAGGCAGATGATCTTTCTTAAATATGCAGTGTGGCGATTTTTCACGATGCTGCTAACCCTTTGGGTCGTCTCCATTTTGGTGTTCGTCATCATCAATCTGCCCCCTGGTGACTACCTCTCGAACCAGATCGCCGAACTGCGTGCGACCGGTCAAGCCGAAGGTGTGGCAAAGGCCGAGTTCTTGCGCCACGAATACGCGCTCGATCAGCCTTTGTGGAAACAATACATGATCTGGGCCGGCATCGCCCAAGGGCCTCAGGGTTATTCCGGACTGGTACAAGGGAATTTTGGATGGTCGTTCGAATTTGACCGCCCGGTCAGCGAAATCGTGGGCAGCGCACTGTGGATGACGGTGCTGGTCAATCTTGCGGCGGTCCTTTTCGTCTATCTGATAGCGCTTCCTCTTGGCGTGCTGGCGGCTGCCAAATCGGAAACCTGGGTTGACTATTCCGCAGGGTTTCTGGGCTATCTGGGCTTGGCCACCCCGAACTTTCTTTTGGCACTGATCCTGTTTTACTATGGCCACAAATACTTTGGCTTGCCCATCGGCGGTCTGATGGCCCCCGAATTGGAAGGCTATCCGATGTCATGGGAGAAGGTGCAGTCGGTGCTGCTGCATCTGATTGTGCCCACTTTCGTCATCGGCACTGCCGGAGCCGCCGCGATGATGCAACGCTTGCGGGCAAACATGCTTGATGAGTTGGGTAAGCCCTATGTGGAAACCGCCAAGGCCAAGGGGCTGGCCCCGGCCAGGTTGCTGGTAAAGTATCCGTTGCGCATGGCGTTCAATCCGTTCGTTGCCGACATCGGCAACCTGCTTCCGGCGATGGTCTCGGGCTCGGTTCTCGTGTCAGTTGTTCTCGGGCTCCAGACCATAGGCCCGTATCTGCTGACGGCATTGAAATCCCAGGACCAGTTTCTGGCGGCCTTCATCTTGATGTTTGTCGCACTGCTTACCCTGATCGGCACGATGATCTCAGACATGCTGCTGGTCTTGCTTGATCCCAGAATTCGCTATGGGGCCAGAGGCACGTGAGTATCCAACCTGATAACCGCTTTGTCGATGTGGCACCCTGGACCGATGACGCGGACCATTTAGGACCCGAACGCTCCGACATGGATGTGTCAGTCGCACGTCTGATGTGGCGCAAATTCCGCCGTCACAAGCTGGCGTTGATCTCAGGGTTGTTCCTTGCCTTTTGCTATCTGCTTCTGCCGGTGGCTGGGTTTATCGCGCCGTATACGCCGAACCAGCGCGATGCCGAGCATCTTTATGCCCCTCCCCAAAGCATCAACTTTTGGCACCAGGGCGAATTTATCGGCCCCTATGTATATGAAACGACCGGCGAGGCTGATTTGGTCAATTTCCGCTGGGTCTACGAGACAGACACCACCTCGCCTCGAAAGTTGGAATTTTTCTGTGAGGGTCAGCCATATAACCTGTTTGGGCTGATCCGGTCAGTTACGCATTTGTTCTGTGCTCCCGAAGGTGCCACCGTGTTTCTGTGGGGGTCGGACCGTTTGGGCCGGGACGTGTTCAGCCGTATCCTGTTTGGCGCGCAGCTTTCATTGACCGTGGGCCTGATCGGGATCACCGTCAGCTTTGTTCTAGGCATATTTTTTGGCTCAATCGCGGGCTATTTTGGCGGCAAGACCGACTGGGTCATCAATCGGATGATCGAGATTCTGCGGTCGCTTCCCGAACTGCCCCTCTGGCTGGCACTTTCCGCCGCGGTTCCATCCAACTGGAGCCCGGTGGCCGTGTTCTTTGTCATCTCCATCATTCTCGGCATTCTGGACTGGCCGGGGCTGGCGCGGGCTGTGCGCTCCAAATTTCTTAGCCTTCGCGAAGAAGAATACGTCAAGGCGGCCGAGATGATGGGTGCCAAGCCATCGCGGGTCATTCGCAAGCATTTACTGCCCAACTTCATGTCGCATCTGATTGCGAGCGCGACATTGTCGATACCTGCGATGATCCTGGGTGAAACGGCGCTAAGCTTTCTGGGGCTGGGGTTGCGCGCCCCTGCGGTCAGTTGGGGCGTGATGCTGAACGACGCGCAAAATCTGGCAAGTATCGAAATTTATTGGTGGACCGCCATTCCGATGCTGCCGATTATCGTCGTCGTGTTGGCGTTCAACTTTCTGGGCGACGGGCTGCGAGCCAGCCTTGATCCCTACAAGACATAGCACCTGCGCCGGAGTCGGGAAACCGGCGCAGGTGCAGACCGGGCTTAGTACCAATCGCCCATTTTGACTTCGATGCCACTGGCCACCTTGCGGGCAAAGTCAGCCGGGTCCTGAGTACCACCGTCACGCCCGCGATAGTGATACGGATAGACGAAGGACGGCTTGAATTCGGACACGGCGGCGGCGGCTGCATCAGTGTCCATCGTGAACGGCAAGTTCATGCACACAAAAGCCAGATCAATGTTTTCGAGCGCACGCATTTCCGGGGTCCCCTCTGTGTCGCCCGATATATAGACGCGAAAATCTGGCAGGTTCACCACATACCCGTTATCTCGTCCCTGAGGGTGAAACTTCTTGCGATCTTCTGTGGTGTTATAGGCGGGGATCGCCTCGATCGGGATATCCTTGAACGTGGCTGTTTCACCGTTTGCCACCTTGCTGGCTTTTGTCTTCAGCGCATCGGGCAGCATGTCATAGACGGCAGGGTTCGTGATAATCTGCGTTGTATCACCGATCACACCATTCAACGTATCCACGTTGAAATGGTCTCCATGCTCGTGCGTAATGAGGATCAGATCAGGCTTGGCAAAATCCGAATAATTTGCAACGTCGCCTACCGGATCGGCATAAATGACGCCTGTCGGCGTTTCCATGACGAACGACGCATGATCCACAGGGTGCACGGTGATTTTCGCATCACCTGCCATGAAAACATTGCTGGCATGCGCGGCGGCCTGAGCGGCGTAGGGCAGCATCGTTACCACACCTGCGGTCGCGGTAGAGCTTATCAGAAATTGGCGTCGGGACTGAAGCATGTGTCGTCTCCTTGTTGATTAGGTCGCGTTTTTGATTAGGTCGCGTTGTATCTACTGCCAAAGTAGCGCGGAACGGCCCCATATCAACAAGCCGATCCTCCGATCGGTCGGTGGTCGCCTAGCGATCATCTCCATCCTGTTCAGGTTGTTCCTGCAAGTCGTCTTGCATTGACGCGTGTGCGGCGGCGGTAACCGCTTTGCGTTCCTCATCGTTCAGATCTTCGACTTTACCGTCCGCCAGACGCACCGTTACCTCGCGGTGGGCAAAGCGGATCCCCTCGCGTTCAAACAGTGCGCGTATCTCTTCATAGACCTTCTTGCGGACCAGCCATTGATCCCCCGGCTTGGTCATGAATTTAACCCGGATGATCATCGCGGAATCCTGCATCTCAATGACACCCTGAGACTTCAGCGGTTGGATGAAGTTATCCCCGATCACCGGATCATCAAGCAGTTCGACACCTAGCTTCTTGATCAACTTGCGGACCTTTTCCACATCCGTGTCATAGGTCACACGCAAAGGGAGCTTCATGATCACCCAATCGCGGCTGTAGTTGGTCATGACCTGCAATTCACCGAACGGAATAGTATGCAAGGCCCCCAGATGATGACGCAATTGAAATGACCGGACCGAGATCTTCTCGACCGTGCCTTTCACCCCGCCCACGTCAAGGTATTCACCCTTGCGAAACGCATCATCGAACAAGAAGAACGCACCCGCGAAAATGTCCCGGACCAGCGCCTGCGACCCAAAGCCGACCGCGACACCAACAATCCCTGCGCCCGCGAACAGCGGCCCGACGTTGACGCCAAACTCCATCAGAACGATCAACACGATGGTTACCACCACCACGATAAGGACAAAGTTGCGAAACAGCGGCAACAAGGTGGCAAGCCGGCTGGCAGAAGATGCCCCGCTGCCTTCGTCGCCCAACTCGGCTTCTGGCTGGTCGCCCACCTCGGCTTCGATCTTGGTGTCGATCCATATGCGGAACGCATGATAGATCACGTATCCGATGAAGATGATCACCAAGACATCAAGCAGCCGGTCAGCATAGCTTTCCAGCATCAGCGCGCTTTCGTTATCCCAGATAAAAAAGAACGCATAGGCCCCCGCGACGAACGCCAATATCCCGGCAACTCGTCGCGCCAATGCCTCAAAGGAATTCATCGTGCGGCGGGGGATCATCTGGCTGCGCGCCTGTTCTTCCTCCAGCGCCAGGCGCTGCGCCTGTTCGCTGTCATGCGCGCCGCCATCGGCCTGCGCAGACGCTAATGGCTCTTGCTCTTGTGCGTGACGTGCCTCACGGAGTTCGTTGATCCGACGCACCATTCGCGCGCGGGCAAAACCGCGTTCGATCCCGAAATTTATGATACCGTAAACCACGATGATTGAGACAAGGATACCGTAAGCCCCGGCGATAAGCGGGATCGAGCTTGGGTTGGCCAACACCAGATCATAGGTCAGTTCGACCCAGGCAAAAATCACATAGAAGATCACCAGCGGAACCCACGTGCGCGACAGCACTCGTGTCACCGCGCTACTTTCGGCAATCGGTTTGCCGTGACGCAATGCGTTTGAAATCGCGCTTCGATTGACGATCACCATGACGATATTGATCAGCACGATAACAGCCGACAGCAAGGACGAGATGAAGGCATAGACATCATAGTTCAGCCCCAGCTCGCCGATCCAGATGCCGAACAGGATCGCACAGGCATCGAAACTGGCCAGCACCCATAGCCAACGGTGCAGCCGTCTGGCGTCGCGGTCGCTCAGGACCGGGATGCGGTACTGAGGGAGATACGGCGACAGGATCATGCGCCATAACCCGGCGACGAACCGGCTCACGAAATAGCCGATATTGATCAAGGTGACGGTGAATTGCACTGCCGTATCTTCAAGCGGGCCGAAAAACAGCGCGCCCAGTACATAGGCAACTGCCATCGACACCAAGATGCCTAGCACCCCCATGAAAAAACGGAAGACCAGGAACGGCATTTTTTCGCTGTACCCAACCGGGTGGTCCATCACCTTGGACGTGACGAACTTGCGCGCGATCCGCTTGCCGAAGATTTCGCGCTCTACCACCGCACCAACAGCGAACAAAATCAACGCAATCAACAGCGTCCTGCCGAAAGCCCAAATCGTGCCGTCGGGGCTGGCGGCTCGCAGGATATAAAGCACTTCGTTTATCGCGACGGGAAGCTGCACGATACGCTCGATCAGCGCGGCTCTGAACCGGTTCGTGCGCTCTTGAAATTGCATCAGCGGGGAATGAGCCTGCATTGCCTCGGGACTGTCCATCGGTCCCTGCCCGTGGGCTTGCGCCGGGGCCGCATCCAGCTGGTTCAACAACTGCCCGTTTTGGTCGATGACCACCACGCCCACGCCGCTTTCCGCGGCTTGTTTGATGATGTCTTTTATCCTGGTGTCGTCCTGGTTGCGCGTTTCCTGGCCCGATGGCAACAGCGACAAGAGACCTTGAGCATCGCCGGAAATCGGTAGTGCACCCCAGAAAACCGACATCAAAAATATAAGTAAAAACTGTCGCACGATGCCCCGCTGATGGCCGGTAAAGCCTGTGCTGACGCTAAGCCAGGCTTCCAGTTATTGCAATCTTGGTGAACCGTCCCCACCTAGAGCGTTCATGCCGCATTACCCGAGGTTTTGCCGGTTCGCTCACCACCTTGACAACACGCCAACACACGCCGCGATGCATGCCCTCCACACGTCCCAACACTCGCAATATCTGTCCCTTTTCCAATGTGGGGCCAGTGGAGTGGCGGACACCGCAAAATGCGGGGTTCGCTATGGTCACAGTCCCCTGCACGGGCATTTTGTCTGTCTTATGTGCGGTTCTCTTTGACATTAAAGGCGTATTTCGCAAAACAGGAACCAACCTGCGGCTGTAGGCGAAAGAAAATTAGTTAGGATCGGCCCATGCCCGACACGGCCCCGACATACCTCCGTGAAAAAAAGCCTGCCCGGCGGGTGATTTTTTATAGCCATGACACCTTTGGGCTGGGGCACCTGCGACGTTCGCGAGCATTGGCGGCAGCGCTCATGGACGGCGATGAAAAGGCGTCGGCGATTATTCTGACCGGATCGCCGGTCGCGGGGCGGTTTACCTTTCCCCGTGGGGTGGACCATATTCGCCTGCCCGGTGTCACCAAGCTGGCCGATGGCAGTTACGTGTCGCACACGCTTGGGCTTGATATAGACGAGGTCACTTCGCTTCGCGCCGGGTTGATCAAAACTGCGATCGAACAGTTTGCGCCCGATCTGTTGATTGTTGACAAGGAACCGACCGGTTTCCGGGGTGAACTGTTGCCCAGTCTTGAATGGCTGCGCGATACCGGCAAGGCCAAGACGGTTCTGGGACTACGCGATGTTTTGGATGAACCCGAGGTGCTGGCTACGGAATGGGAGCGCAAAGGTGCCGTTGCCGCGACAGAAGAGTTTTACGACGAAATCTGGGTTTACGGCGTGCATGATGTGTATGATCCAACAAAGGGATTGCCCTTATCGGATAGTGTGCGCGACCGGATGCACTGGACAGGGTATTTGCGACGCGAAGCAACTGACGAGAACGAGGTACCCGACGAACCCTATATCCTGATCACCCCCGGCGGCGGCGGTGACGGTGCCGCGATGGTGTCACTTGTGCTTGATGCCTATGAACAAGACCCCGAACTGACCCCGAACGCCAAGTTGATCTATGGCCCGTTTCTGTCGGGCGAGGTGCGTGATGCCTTCGATGAAAGGGTCGAAAAGCTGAACGGGCGGGTGACTGCACTGGGCTTTGATAGCCGTATTGAATCACTGTATGTGGGGGCCCAAGGGGTTATCTGTATGGGCGGGTACAATACGTTCTGCGAGGTGCTTTCATTCGACAAGCGTGCCGTGATCGTTCCACGGACCGTACCGCGTCTTGAACAGTGGATAAGGGCCAGCCGCGCCGAAGAACTCGGTCTGGTACGCATGCTTGATGAGACCCGCGACGGCATGACCCCCGAAGCGATGATTGCAGCGATCCGCAACCTACCGCAGCAACGCAAACCGTCCGAAGCCGGGGCCGATGGCCTGCTCGACGGGCTAGATGTCGTCGTGGAACGCGGTCGCGCGCTTATGGATCAGGTCTCATGACTGATGCCCCTCTCGCCGTGGTGGTCAAAGGCTGGCCGCGCCTGTCTGAAACCTTTATCGCGCAGGAACTTGTCGCGCTAGAGGAAGCCGGTCTGCGCTTTGACATCTGGTCGCTTCGTCATCCCACCGACCAGAAGACCCATCCCCTGCATGACCGGCTAAAGGCCCGGGTGCGATATTTGCCTGAATATCTGCGTGACGCGCCCGAACGCGTCGCCGCCGCACAGAAAGCAGCCCAGACCATGCCGGGTTATGACGCCGCGTCGGACATTTTTGAACGCGATCTCGCGCGCGATGATACACCAAACCGCCGCCGGCGTTTTGGTCAGGCCTGTGTAATGGCACATGAACTGCCGCCCGGTACCCTGGGTATTTACGCGCACTTTCTGCACACGCCGTCGTCGGTTGCACGATACGCCGCCATTTTGCGCGGCTTGGAATGGAGCTTTTCAGCCCATGCCAAAGACATCTGGACCTCGCCCGAGTGGGAATTGCGCGAAAAGCTTGATCCTGCTCGCCACGGGGCCGCATTCGGGGCAACCTGCACTGGCTTCGGGGCACGACACCTGCAAGATTTGGCTGAAGATCCGGGGCGTATCGACCTGGTTTATCATGGTTTGGATCTGGGTCGCTTTCCGGCTCCGCCTTCACGCGCGCTGCGCCGTGTGAACGACAGCTTTCGTATGATGTCGGTGGGCCGCATGGTCGAAAAGAAAGGCTTTGATAACCTGATCGACGCATTGGCATTGCTGCCAGCCGCTCTGGATTGGCATTGGACACATATCGGCGGCGGCGACCTTTCTCAGGCCATGAAGGCTCGTGCACAAGCGCTTGGCATAAGCGGTCGGATCACCTGGCGCGGTGCATGTGATCAGCCCGAAGTCATCGACGCCATGCGTGCCGCTGATTTGTTTGTTCTGCCCTCGCGCATCGCGCAAGACGGTGACCGCGACGGGTTACCGAATGTGTTGATGGAAGCGGCCAGCCAAAAGCTCCCCATCCTGAGCACACCAGTATCTGCCATCCCCGAGTTCATTATTAGCGGCCAGAGTGGCGTGCTGAGCGATGACGCCCCCGAAGCTTTAGCCGCCGCCGTTCAAAGGTTCGCCACCGATCCGACGCTTGGTCCCAAGCTGGCCGAGGCCGCATTCAGCCGCCTGAAGGCTGATTTCACGATGGCCCCTGGCATCGCCCAATTGCGGGCGCGGCTTACAGCTATGTTAAGCCGCGCAGGCTGATGCAGCTAGCGTTCTACGCGCCGCTGAAAGACCCGGGCCATCCGGTACCCTCGGGCGAACGGACGATGGCGCGGTCCCTGATCGCGGCACTTGAATGGGGCGGTGCCACCGTCACGTTGGCCAGCACCCTGCGCAGCCGTGACGGTGTCGGCGATCGACATGTCCAGCGGCTCGTGCTGGACCAAGCGCAAACCGAAATAAGCCGGCTTGTGCCGCAAGGGCGTCTGGAAGGCTGGCAGGCCTGGGTGACCTATCATAATTATTACAAGGCCCCTGACCTAATAGGGCCCCAGGTGGCACAGCGCTTGGGTATTCCGTATCTGCTGATCGAGACAAGCCGCGCTCGTTCGCGGCTCACGGGTCCGTGGTCGCAATTTGCCGAGGCCGCCGAAAGGGCGAGCGATGCGGCCAACGTCATATTCTACCTGACCCAACATGACGCCGAAGCCATCGAACGGGATAGACCTGACGCGCAACACCTAATCCATCTTCCGCCGTTTCTCGCCCACGAGACCCTGCCAGCGCCTTCATCGGGCGACGGTCCCATGCTCGCTGCGGGTATGTTGCGGCACGGCGACAAGTTCGAATCCTACAAGATCATCGCCGAAACGCTCGCCACGCTTCCTCCGCATGGCTGGTCGCTGAACATCGCAGGCGACGGCCCTGCCCGTCCCGAAGTCGAAGCCCTGATGTCCGCTTTCGGCCCGGCGGTGACTTTTCTTGGCCAATTGGACAGGACGTCAATGGCAAGGGCCTATCGCGATGCCTCGCTGTTTTTCTGGCCCGGCGTGAACGAAGCTTTCGGCCTGGTCTATCTTGAGGCGCAGGCATCGGGCCTACCGGTGGTCGCGCAGAACCGCCCCGGCGTCTGCGACGTCTTGGCGCGCGCGGCCCCTTCGGCCCCTCACCAGGGCGTAGCCCCTCTGGCTGCCCAGATTACCGAGCTTTTGACAGACACGCGATTGCGGACACGACGCAGCGCTGAGGCCCGCCGTCATATCGCGGCCCATCACCTGTTGCCAACCGCGGCCCGGACCCTTCAGGCAGGGCTGGCTGCGTGCGGGGTTCTGCCGTGATCCGACTTGCGTTACTACGCCACGGGCACACGGGTTGGAACCGCTTGGGGCGTATCCAGGGACGTACAGATATCGCACTGGATGAAGAGGCCCGCGCGCAGCTTGCCGGGTTAGGTCTGCCTACGCCCTGGGATCAGGCCGATATCGTTGCCAGCCCGTTGTCGCGGGCGGTCGAGACCGCGAAACTTGTCTCGGGTCGCACACCCGAGACGTCGCCAGCGTTGATGGAAATGGATTGGGGGACATGGGAAGGCAAGCGTGGAGTCGACTTGATCGCCGACCCGTCAAGCGGATTTCGTGATATAGAACACTGGGGCTGGCACTTTCGACCGCCCGGTGGCGACAGCCCCGATATCCTGCGCCGTCGATTATTGCCGTGGGTCGCAAGCTTGAGCCGCGATACAGTGGCAATCTGCCATATCGGGGTGATGCGGGTCTTGCTTGCCCACGCTACCGGTTGGGGCTTCGACGGGCCCGCACCCTTTCAGATCAAACGCAACCGATTATATCTATTGGAAATCTCGCCTTCCGGCTGGCGTGCCTTACCTGAACCGATAAGACTGGAACACCGTCCATGAAGGTCTCAATTGTCGTCACACATCTTTTGGGAACAGGTCATCTGGCCCGTGCCCTGACCTTGGCGCGCGCCTTTGTTGCTGGGGGTCACTCCGCGACTGTCATTTCGGGTGGCATGCATGCGCCCCATCTTGATGGCAAAGGAGTGGAACAGGTGCAGTTGCCACCGCTGAGGTCGGACGGGGCGGATTTCGCGCAATTGCTGGATCAGTCTGGTCACATCGCCGGCGATGCGATATTTTCGGCGCGAAGCGCCATGTTGGCCGAACACGTTCAAACCGCCCAACCTGATGTTTTGATAACCGAGCTGTTTCCATTCGGCCGCCGAACCCTCACTGCTGAATTCGTGGCACTTCTTGAGGCTGCCCATAGGCTGCCCCGTCGACCGCTGATTTGTGCGTCGATCCGTGACATCCTTGCCCCGCCTTCCAAGCCCGCAAAAGCAGACCGCACGGACGATCTGATCGAGAGATTCTATGATACCGTGCTGGTTCACGCCGATGCAGACGTCACCCCCCTATCGCTCAGCTGGCCGGTGTCCGACAGGCTTGTCGGCAAGTTGCACTATACTGGCTATGTCGCGCCACCGCCGCCGTTGCCACACCCCGGTAGGCTGGGCCAAAGCGAAATTATCGTCAGCGCCGGCGGTGGCGACGTCGGAGCAAAGGTGTTTGACACGTGCCTTGCCGCAGCCAAGCGTGATCCGAAGCGCCGCTGGCGATTACTGTTGGGAGGCCGCGATGCAGCCACCAAAAGTGCGCGGCTCATGCGCACCGCCCCGGCAAATATCACGATTGAACCGGCACGCCCCGATTTCCGGCAAATGCTGTATCATGCTGCCGCCTCGGTTTCGCTTTGTGGCTACAACACTGCGCTCGATGTGCTGCAAAGCGGCGTTCGCGCGGTCTTCATCCCCTTTGATGCCGGCAACGAAGTGGAACAGGGTCTGCGCGCCGACGCATTGGCGGAATTGACGGGAATAGCAGTCCTGCGCAACGCAGAGCTTACACCGGATGCATTGCTCGGCGCACTTGACCGCGTTGTGTCTGACACCCCCCGCGCCCCCAGAACCACGGGCTTTGACGGGGCAATCGAAACCGTGCGTTGGACTGAAACCATGCGAAAGGCCATGCAATGAACATTGACTGGACCCCCCTTCGCGCGGAGCTGTCCCAATGGCGCAATCAGGACCTACCGTTAGCGATCTGGTGGCGCGATGACGACGCCGTCGCACCGACCCCCGCGCTGGACCGCCTGACCGCGCTGGCAGAGGATCTGACCCTGCCCGTTCATATTGCGGTAATTCCAAAAGCCGCTGACCCGTCTTTGCCGTTATTCACGCGCAACAACGACATGATCGTGCCGCTGGTTCATGGCTGGCAACATGTCAGCCATGCGCCGCAAGGTGCCAAGAACGCCGAATTCGGCCATCCCCGAGAAGGCGCTGGACTTGAGCTGGCAGAGGCGTTGCAGCGGATGCACGACCTGTTCGGCAAGGGTTTGCTGCCGATATTCGTACCGCCGTGGAACCGTCTAGATCCGGCTTTGTTACCCAGATTGGCGCAAACGGGCTATGTGGGCGTTTCGACATATCTGCCGCGCGACAGAAGACAGGCAGCACCGGGTCTGGTGCAGATCAACACGCATATCGATCCGATATTCTGGCGTGGGGATCGGGGTTTGGTACCACCAGAAGACCAGATTGCGCATATAGTTCGGCTGTTACAGGATCGGCGATCAGGGAAGTCCGACGCCACCGAACCTCTGGGGTTTCTGACCCATCATCTGGTTCACAACGAGGATATCTGGAATTTTACCCGTGCGTGCCTCAAGACCTTTCTGGATGCAGGTGCATTGCCCGCACATCTGCACGACCTGCCCTGAAGCGACGCCCGAAAACCTAAAGACGCCCGCGTCTGCGATACGGATATGGCAGATCCGATCAGTGTCGATCCGCTCAGCCGCGCTTAGCCATCCATCTTGAGCGCGGAAATGAACGCTTCCTGGGGAATATCCACCTTGCCGAACTGGCGCATCTTCTTTTTACCGGCCTTCTGCTTGTCCAGCAGCTTGCGTTTGCGCGATGCGTCACCGCCATAGCATTTCGCGGTCACGTCCTTGCGCATCGCGCTCAGTGTTTCGCGCGCGATCACCTTGCCGCCGATGGCCGCCTGGATCGGAATCTTGAACATGTGGCGCGGGATCAGGTCTTTTAGCTTTTCGACCATCGCGCGGCCCCGCGCTTCCGCACGGTCGCGGTGCACCATCGTGGAAAGCGCATCGACGGGTTCGTCGTTCACAAGAATCGACATCTTGACCAGATTGTCTTCTCGGTATCCGATCATCTGATAGTCAAAGGAAGCGTAACCCTTGGTAACGGACTTCAGGCGGTCATAGAAATCAAACACCACTTCGTTCAGTGGCAGGTCATAGACCACCATCGCGCGGCTTCCCGCATAGGTCAGATCCATCTGAATGCCGCGGCGGTCCTGACACAGCTTCAACACGTCGCCCAGATAATCATCCGGCACCAGTATCGTCGCCTTGATGCGGGGTTCTTCGATGTGATCCACGAACGTCAGGTCAACCATGTCGGCAGGGTTGTGCAGCTGCGTGACCGTTCCGTCTTTCATGTGGATATCGTAAATAACAGACGGGGCCGTGGTGATCAGGTCGATGTCATATTCGCGCTCGATCCGGTCGCGGATAACCTCGAGGTGTAGCAAACCCAGAAACCCGCAGCGGAAACCGAAACCAAGCGCGGCCGAGGTTTCCATTTCAAAGCTGAACGACGCATCATTCAGCGCCAGCTTCTCGATGCTGTCGCGCAGGTCTTCGAATTCGGCGGCGTCTACGGGAAACAGGCCACAGAAAACCACCGGCTGCGCAGGCTTGAAGCCCGGCAGCGCTTTCTCGCACCCCTTTTTCTCGTGGGTGATGGTATCGCCGACGCGGGTATCGCGGACCTGCTTGATCGACGCAGTCAAAAACCCGATTTCGCCCGGGTTCAGTGAATCAATCTCGGTCATGGCGGGACGAAAAACGCCGATCCGGTCGACGTGATGCACGGACCCGTTTTGCATCATGCGGATGCGGTCGCCCTTTTTCAGCTGACCGTCCATAATCCGGACGAGGACGATAACACCCAGATAGCTGTCGTACCACGAATCCACCAACATCGCTTTCAGCGGTGCGTCCAAGCTACCCTTGGGTGCTGGCAGACGGTGCACGATCGCCTCAAGCGTTTCAACAATTCCCTGCCCGGTTTTCGCGGATACCCGAATGGCCTCGGATGCGTCGATGCCGATTACATCCTCGATCTGCTCGGCCACGCGGTCGCAATCGCTTGCTGGCAAGTCGATCTTGTTGAGAACCGGCACAATTTCATGGTCCGCATCCAACGCATGATAGACGTTTGCAAGCGTTTGCGCCTCGACGCCTTGGGTCGAATCGACAACCAGCAACGACCCTTCGACGGCGCGCATAGACCGCGATACCTCGTAGGCAAAGTCCACGTGACCCGGCGTGTCGATCAGGTTAAGAATATATTCCTCGCCATTTTTCGCGGTGTAGTTGATCCGCACGGTCTGGGCTTTGATCGTGATTCCACGTTCACGCTCAATATCCATCGAGTCGAGCATTTGCTCTTTCATATCGCGTAGCGAAACCGTGTTGGTCTCTTGGATCAGGCGATCGGCGAGCGTGGATTTACCATGGTCGATATGCGCGACGATGGAGAAATTGCGGATGTGTGAAAGTGGTGTCATGGGAAAACGATATGGTGCGCTTTTCTGATTTGGTCAATGGGCGGAACAGTGTTGTACGGGGTTGATGAGAGTGTTTGTGCGCAAAGGCCGCCGATTGTTGCCGGCCGACCCGCATTTCTGCTGATATCGTTCGGCCGGCGAAGGTAGAACGCCATGGACAGCGGCTTGAACACGGTGGCAGGGCTTTGCATTCGTGAATTGCCCCAGCACGCGATTTCCGGCATAACGCGTACAGCAGTACGGGCACAATCAGGGGAAACCTGATGCCCGATATCGGTTAGTGAGGCATAAATAATGATCAAAAATTTGACGATGATGTTTGCGCTTGGCGCGCTGGCGGCGTGTGGCGGACCCAGAGGGTACAACCCAAGCGGCGGCTTCGGCTCTGGGGCTGTCTTGTTCGCCCAGGGACCATTGAACACCGCTTGCATGCAATCAGGGCGCAAAGAGGCCAGCAGCGCAAGATGTGGCTGCATTCAGGCCGTCGCGGACCGTGAGCTTTCAAACAGACATCAACAGCTCGGCATCAAGGTTTTTCAGGACCCCCACATTCTTCAAGAGGCGCGGCAGTCTGACAATGCGAACGACAATTCGTTCTGGGCTGCTTGGAAAGCATTCGGCCAGACCTCGGCCACGCTGTGTTCGGCCACCTAAGCAGATACGTGCACTGCCCGCCCCACCCGAGGCCTGCGCGACGAGCGGGCCCGAACGGTCGCGTCAACTAGATGAACCAGGCCTTACGTCTGGGGACGGGTGGGTTCGCCGAACCGGTCGATCAGACGGTCTTTGATCTGGTCACGGGCGGCGCGGTATTGGGCCAACTTGGCCTCTCGGGTTTCACCCAAACCAGTAGGGTCCAGGATGGGCCAGTATTCCACAATCAGATGATAATATCGGGTCAGTTCAAGCGCGCGGCGTTGGCTGGCCGGGCTCAGCGCAATAACCAAGTCGAACGAACTTAGATCGTCACCCCAGTTTTCCATTTCGTCAAAGCTACGAGAGCGGTGCCGTGACAGTTCCACATTCAGTTCCTGGCAGACCGCGATGGAAAAGCCGTCGATCTCCATATCGTTCATCACACCGACTGACTGGACATAGGTGCCTGTGCCATAGAATTTCTTCATCAAGCCTTCGGCCATCGGGGACCGCACTGCGTTGTGATCACAGCAAAACAGCACCGATTGGGGCAGCGTTTCTATCATCTATCCGCCGTAATGCAGGACGCATATCAATGTGAATAACCGTCGCGCTGTGTCCGAATCGATTTCAGCTTTACCTTCCAGGCGTTCCTGAAGAACCCGAGATCCTTCATTGTGTATGCCGCGCCTGGCCATATCAATGGTTTCGATCTGGGCCGGGGCCGATTTCTTGACGGCCTCGAAATATGACTCACAAATTTGAAAATAGTCTTTCACGACTTGCCGGAATGGCCCCAGCGACAGGTGAAATTCAGCGGCCTTTTCGGCATTTTCTGTATTTACGTCGAACACCAGCCGCTTGTCACGGATCGACAAGCCCAGATGATACGGCCCTTGGGGTATCGGTCTGTCGTCGCGGCTTGGTATGGAAAAAACGTTGGCTTCCAGCAGATCGAACATCGCGACCTTGCGCTCCTGTTCGATTTCGGGCGTGGGTGGTGGAAGGTTCGCATCGTCTAGTACGATATGCGTAATCCGGGACATGTGGGGTCTCAATTCATCTGTTAATTCCATCGACCTTAAACCCCGAAACAGGGTTGATCAATCAGGCTACGCGTGACGTGCCGTGCCGTCATTCGTTCAGCTTTTTCAGCCGAGCGGTAACCGACAAGCCGTGCGCCTCAAGGCTTTCCGAGCTGGCAAGCCGCTCGGCGGAAGGGCCAATGGCGCGCAGCGCTTCGGGGGTCATCCGTGCCAGCGTCGTGCGCTTCATGAAATCAAGAACCGAAAGCCCGGAGGAAAACCGTGCGGATCGCGCCGTTGGCAAAACATGGTTCGGGCCACCAACATAATCACCGATGGCTTCGGGCGTCCATTGTCCCATAAATATCGCCCCTGCATGGGTAATCATCGCGCTGAGGCTGTCGACGTCCGAAACGCACAGCTCAAGGTGCTCGGGCGCGATACGGTTGCTTAGCATGGCAGCAGTGTGAAGATCAGGGACGACGATGATCGCGCCGTTTTCGCGCCAACTGGCACCGGCAATCGCGCGACGTTCAAGGGTTTCCAACCGTGTCGAGACGGCATCGGCCACGGCCTGCGCGAAACCCGCATCGGTGGTGATCAGGATGGATTGGGCGCTTTCGTCATGCTCCGCTTGGCTCAGCAGGTCAAGCGCGATCCAATCGGCGTCATTATCGGCATCGGCAATCACCAGTATCTCGGACGGGCCCGCTATCATGTCGATACCAACCTTGCCAAACACCCGCCGCTTGGCCGCCGCAACATAGGCGTTGCCGGGCCCGGTAATCTTGTTGACAGGAGCGATCGTTTCAGTTCCATACGCCAGCGCGGCGACCGCCTGTGCCCCCCCGATACGATAGATTTCGTCCACACCCGCAATCCGTGCCGCCAGCAACACCAGTGGGTTCAAGATACCGTCGGGTGTGGGAACGACCATTGCCAGTCGCTCGACACCGGCGACCTTTGCGGGGATCGCGTTCATCAGCACGGACGACGGATAGCTGGCCAGGCCTCCGGGCACATACAGTCCCGCAGCCGACACAGCGGTCCAGCGCCAGCCCAAAGTCGCACCGGCATCGTCCTGCCATTCGGCATCCTCGGGGAGCTGTCGCCGGTGATAGGCGCTGATCCGCGCGGCTGCGAGCTCTAGCGCGGCCCGATCTTTTGCTGACACTTCCGCCACGGCCGCGTCCACCTCTGCCTTGGTGATCCGCAGCGTTTCGGGGGTGAGTGTGATGCGATCAAACTTTGCCGTCAGCGCGATGACCGCCGCATCACCGGTTGCACGGACCTGCGCAATGATGTCGGCGACCGTATCATCCACATCGGGGCTGTCCTCGCGCTTGGCTGATAAAAGAGCCGAGAACGCCGTTTCAAAATCCGCCTGATCAAAACTAAGAAACTGGGGCATGATATTTCCTTTGCCGCCGATAGGCCGACGAACCGGCCCGAGCATGGGTTGGAAAGCGCGCACATGACGTAGCGTGCAGGGAGGCAGGCGCGAACACCTTAACCGAATGTCTCCTCAGTCCGGATGCGAGGGAAAGCTGCGCGATGGGGCCACATAAGGCTTGGTCACGTCCTTCAAGGTCACCTCGATCGCCTCCACGGTCAGACGGATCACCCCATCCCCCGCAAGCGTCAGCAGGATATCCCCCGACGGGGCGTCGCTCTCCACGAATTCGATCTGAAGCAATGACAGGATCGTGTCGGTGTCACCCTTGTTTATGCCCTGGCTGGAAACCCGCTGCACGTTATTGAACATGAGTACTGATTGCACGCGTTCGGCGGCATGGCGCGCTTTGCCCGCGTCCTCCCACCGCACACGATTCAGAAGCAGTGCAAATCGGGCACCTTTCTGGTGCCAGCGCATTTCCGTGGCGGGAAACACTGCATCCTGCGTCAGCGACGAAATCACCTTGAGGTCGTCGGCATCTAGGGCACCCAGATTCAGCGGTGCTTCGCGGCCATCTTCATACCGTGCGTCATCAGTCATTATTCTTTGATCCGTTCGATGTTTGCGCCTACACCGCGCAGCTTCGCCACAACATGTTCGTAACCGCGATCCAAATGGTAAACGCGGCTGACCTTGGTTTCGCCTTCCGCCGCCATCCCCGCCAATATCAATGAAACGGAAGCCCGAAGATCGGTCGCCATGACAGGCGCACCCTTGAGCTTGTTCACCCCCGTCACAGTGGCGGTACCGCCGTGGACTTCGATATCGGCCCCCATGCGGATCAGTTCAGGCGCATGCATAAACCGGTTCTCAAAGATTTTCTCTTCCAGGACGGAGGTGCCTTCGGCCGTACACAACAGTGCCATCATCTGGGCCTGAAGGTCCGTAGGAAACCCCGGAAACGGTTCGGTCGTCACATTCACCGCTTTGATCTCTCCGTTTCGGCGGGCGACTTTCAGACCCGTTTCCGTTTCGGTTACATCAACACCGGCGGCGTCCAGCTTTTCGCAAAACGCAGCGACCAGATCAATCCGTCCGCCCAGAAGTTCGACTTCACCGCCGCACATGGCGGGGGCCAGCATGTAGGTTCCAAGCTCAATGCGGTCGGTGACCACGCGATGGGTCGCACCGTGCAGACGGTCAACGCCCTGTATTTCGATGCGGCTTGTTCCGTCACCGTCGATCTGTGCGCCCATTGCGCGCAAGCACTTGGCAAGATCTACGATTTCCGGTTCCCGCGCGGCGTTATTGATGACTGTGGTACCTTTGGCCAAGGTCGCTGCCATCATGATGTTTTCGGTCGCGCCGACAGATGCGAAAGGAAAGTCGATCACTGCACCCTTCAGGGACCCACCGCTGGCCTTGGCGTGCAGATACCCGTCGCGCAGGTCGATATCCGCGCCCATAAGCGCCAAGCCGTCGGTGTGGATATCCATCGGACGCGCCCCGATGGCGCAGCCACCGGGCAACGAGACTTCGGCATGACCTTCGCGGGCCAGCAAAGGTCCCAATACCAGATTGGATGCACGCATCTTACGCACGATATCGTATTCGGCGCGGGTATTGATCTGACCGTGGCACGACATCGCCTGGACCTGGCCGTCCTGCATCGACGTGACTTCAGCCCCGAGAGAGCGCAGAAGCTCCGTCATGGTTCGGATATCAGACAGGCGCGGCGCGTTGGTCAACGTCAGCGGCTCTTCCGACAGCAGGGTCGCAGGCATCAGCGTAAGGCAGGCATTTTTCGCCCCGGCAATCGGAATTTTCCCCGACAGCGTGCCGCCGCCTTTGACCACTATCGAATCCATCGTTCAGTCTTCCTTGTCTTGGCCAGATTGGCCGTTGCCTGTCTGCGCTTTTGGTTTGCGCGCTCGTGCCTGCGCCTTGCGGCGGGCCATATTGGCCTTCAGCGCGGCCTTTAATCTGTCTTCCCGAAGCGCATTGGA
>TARA_R110000787_G_scaffold86285_2_pt1 | contig 29884 bp, 30 predicted proteins | sample TARA_R110000787 | Tara Oceans TARA_R110000787 (sample SAMEA4397920) | marine metagenome | biome: Polar Biome; feature: [DCM] deep chlorophyll maximum layer (ENVO:01000326); material: water (ENVO:00002006), including particulate matter (ENVO:01000060) such as... | depth 35 m | reverse complement strand
AAAAAAAAAAATGATCAGATCAAAATATCAATCTGTATTGGAGTTAGGAGAAAAACTTAGCATTCAAAATGGTGATGTAAAAGAAGAAAACGGACAATTAAAAGTTTGGGGTACTGCAAAAAACCCGTATGAAAAAAACTTAATTTGGGATGAAATAAAAAGAGTTGGAGGTGAAAACCCTACAGATATTATGGCAGACATAACTGTTGCAGATGATACTGTTTACGCTCGTCATATTGTTGCAAGCGGTGACACCTTAGGTAAAATTGCAAAACATTATTATGGCAATGCTATGAAGTATCCTGCTATTTTTGAAGCTAATAGAGATATTTTAAAAAACCCCGATGTTATTCATCCTGGACAAGATTTAGTAATTCCAAATTTATAATTTTAATTATTTCGAATTAAAAAACTGTCTTCTTAGGCAGTTTTTTTTATTTATGAAAAGTTATTTTCTAATTGTTAAATTTCAATAAATAAAGATTTCTTCTTTTGATTTTCGCTAATTTAGAAAGTTTAAAACCAACCTATAATGAATAAAATATTATCTATGATATTGTTTCTTATAACAATATCACTTTCCGCTCAAGATTTTTCAGTAGATATTTTAAAAGATATGAAGCCTCGGAACATTGGTCCTGGTGGAATGTCTGGTCGTGTCACTGCAATCGATGTTGTAACAACAAATCCTGAGGTTATGTACGTAGGAACCGCTTCAGGAGGTTTATGGAAATCTGAAAGTGGAGGTGTTAAGTGGAAACCTATTTTTGAAAAAGAAGCTACTGCATCAATTGGAGCAGTTGCTATTCAGCAATCCAATCCTTCTGTAATATGGGTAGGTACAGGAGAAGGAAACCCAAGAAATAGTCTTAATGGAGGGTATGGAGTTTATCGATCCCTTGATGGAGGAAAAAACTGGGATTTAATGGGGCTTGAAAAAACCAGGCATATACACCGCATCATTATTGATCCAACCAATCCAAACATCATATATGTTGGAGCTATAGGTTCTCCTTGGGGAGAACACGAAGAGCGAGGTGTATATAAAACTATAGATGGAGGTAAAACTTGGGCTAAAATATTATACGCGAATATTAAGACTGGTGTTGGCGACATGGTTATGGATCCTACCAACCCTAATAAATTAATAGTAGCACTTTGGGAACACAAAAGAGACCCGTGGTTTTTTAATTCTGGCGGAGAAGGATCTGGAATTTTTATAACCTATAATGGAGGTGAAACTTGGGAAGAACGTACCGATAAAGACGGTTTACCAAAAGGAAACTTAGGAAGGATTGGTTTAGCAATTGCAAATAACAAACCCAACATAGTCTATGCTTTAATTGAAGCTAAAAAAAATGCATTATATAAAAGTACAGATGGTGGCTTTACTTTCAAAAAAATAAATGATAAAGATGATATTGGTAATAGACCCTTTTATTACAGTGACATTTTTGTTGATCCGCAAAATGAAAACAGAGTATATTCTGTCTTTACCTATATAAATGTTTCGGAAGATGGTGGAAAAAACTTTAATCAATTAATGCCAGCATATGGTGTAGATAATGGAGTACATCCAGATCATCACGCTTGGTGGATACATCCTACCAATGGAAATTTTATGATTGATGGAAATGATGGAGGAATGAATATTACTCGTGATGGAGGAAAAACTTGGCGATTTATTGGAAACTTACCGGTAGCTCAATTTTATCATATTGCAGTTGATAATGAGTATCCATATAATGTTTATGGGGGCATGCAAGATAACGGAAGCTGGAGAGGCCCAGCTTATGTATGGCGTTCACAAGGTATTAGAAACGATTATTGGCAAGAAATTTCTTTTGGTGATGGTTTTGATGTAGTACCAGATCGTGATGATAGTCGTTATGGATGGACGATGAGCCAGCAAGGATATGTAAGTCGTTACGATTGGCAAACGGGTAATAATTATGGGGTACGCCCAACTCATCCTAATCCAGATGTAAAGCTTCGTTTTAATTGGAATTCTGCCATTAATATAGATCCGTTTAATAATAGTACCATTTATTTTGGTAGTCAGTTTGTACATAAATCAACCGATAAAGGACTTACTTGGAAACTAATTTCAGACGATTTAACAACAAATGATCCTGAAAAACAAAAACAAGATGAAAGTGGCGGAATATCTATGGATGCTACTGGTGCAGAAAACCATACAACCATACTTGTTATTGAACCTTCTCCTATTGAACAGCACATGCTTTGGGTTGGTACCGATGACGGAAGAGTACATTATACACAAAATAGTGGTCAATCCTGGATCGAAGTAACTAAAAACATTCCTAATCTACCTAATGGGAGTTGGATTGTACAAATTAAAGCTTCTAATAAAAATAAAGGAGAAGCATTATTAGTTGCAAATGATTATCGAAGGTTTAATTATACACCTTACGTTTATAGAACTTCCAACTATGGAAAATCTTGGCAACGTATTGTAGATAAAGAAGATGTATTAAGTTATGTACTTTGTATTATTGAAGACCCTATTGAGAAAGATTTATTATTTCTTGGTACAGACGATGGATTATATGTGTCTATTGATGCTGGTAACAAATGGGAAAAATGGAATGATAATTTCCCAACAGTTCCTGTAAAAGATTTAGTAATTCAAGAACGTGAAGACGATTTAGTAATTGGTACTTTTGGTCGTGCTGCTTGGGTTTTAGATGATATTAATCCTTTAAGAACAATTGCAAAAAATAAAAATATATTAAGTTCTGAAGTAGCGCTATTTGAAGCTCCAACTGCTTATCATGCTGCTTATCAACAACCAACAGGTAGTCGTTTTGGAGCAGATGCCATATTTAATGGTGAGAATAAAGAATATGGAGCACGAATTATGTATTATTTTAAGAAGGGTGAATCTTTAGAAGAAAAAGATCTTGATGATGAATCGGATCATGACAAAGATGATGAGGATGATGAGGATGATGAGGATGATGATGAATCAGAAAAAGATACAGATGATGAATCCGCTCAAAATGAAGAAAAAGATACAGAAGGAAAACACAAAGATTCTATTTATTTAAAAATTTACGATGGCGAACGTTTAATAAGAAGTTTAAAGAAAAAAACACCCGACAGCACTGGTATATATAGCTGGAGATGGTTTATGAACGAAGTTGGAGGTGATCGCCCATCAAGAAAAATTAAAAAACATAAAAATGAGCCAAGTGGTGCCTCCGTAAAACCAGGTGTTTATAATCTTGAAATAAATTATTTAGATCATAAATCATCAAATACTATTGAAGTTGAAAGTGACCCTAGATTAACTGTTTCTGAAAAAGCTATTAATGAAGCCTATCAAGCTGATAAAAACATTGAAAAATTAACTCAAACTGCTGCAGATGCTGTTAAACAGTTAGTTGAAAGTAAAAAAGTTGCCGATTCTTTTAAAAATGAGTTATCTAAAGATGATAAAGAAAAGTATAAGGATCTAATTAAATTAAGTAAAGAAGTTAGTAAAAAAACTGACTCATTAATTGGTTTATATATAGGTAAAGAAGATAAGCGTCAGGGTATTACTAGTAGTCCAGATGTTTCTATAATGCAAAGAATTGGTACTGCAAATTGGTATTCGACAAGCAGACCAAATGGATTAACAACAACAGAAACTACCTTAATAAATCAAGCAAAAAATAGATTAGAAGAAGTTTTAATAGAAACTAATTTATTTTTTAAAAATGAATGGACCGCATATAAAACCAAACTTGAAAACATAAATATTTCTCCTTTTAAAGAAATAAAAACTTTCACTACTAATTAAAACTAAAACAATGAAAAAATCACTAATCATCTTTTTTGGAGTTATTTTATTTTTTTCCTGTAAAGAACAGGAAAAAGAAATAGCCAAAACTATTGAAGTCAAAGAATACACTATCGAGCAATTTATGGACAATGAAAGTTCATTTACAAATGGATTTTCTTCAGACAAAACAAAAGTGTTATTAACAAGTAATCGTTCTGGTATTTATAATATGTATACTACAACAAGTACTGGAGAAGAATTAATGCCTATCACAAAATCTGATAGTGCCTCTGTATTTGGGATTTCTTATTTTCCTGAAGACGATCGTATTCTATTTAGAATGGATGGTAATGGAGATGAGATTTTTAAAATCTATATGAAAGATGGCTCAGAAATTAAAAATTTAACACCTTTAAACAATGTAAGAGCTTTATTTAGAGGCTGGTCTAAAGATGGGAAAAGTTTTTTTTATGGAAGTAACGAACGTGATTCAAAATTTATGGATCATTTTGAAATGGACATCACTTCATTTAAATCATCCTTAATTTATCAAAATAATGATGGAATGGACTTTGGCGGAATGTCTGAAGATAGAACGTTTGTATTATTAACAAAGACCATTAATACAAACGATAGTGATTTGTATCTATTAAATACAGAAACGAATGAGACTGTAAAAATTAATAACAATTTAAGTGGAAATTCTCCGCAAGATTTTAATCCAGATGGAACCTCTTTTTATTATACCACAGATGATAATGCTGAGTTTTCCTATCTAATGAACTATAATTTAAAAGACGGTGTTAAAACAAAAGTGGTAGAAAAAAAATGGGATATAAATAGCTTCTATTTCACTAGAAATGGAAAATATAAAGTGCTATTTACTAATGAAGATGCAAAATCTGTTATGGAAGTTAAAGATGCCACTACTGATAAAGTTGTAACATTTCCAGATATAAACAATCAAAATATTACAGGCGCTAGATTTTCAAGAGATGAGTCCATGGCTATATTAACTGCTTCTGGTTCAAATATGCCAACAAATTCTTATTCCTATATGATTGCAAATAAGGAATACTATCAATTAACAGACGTACTAAATAAAGATATTAATGGGGAGGATTTAGTAACGGCTGAAGTTGTAAGGTTTAAATCTTTTGATGGATTAGAAATCCCAGCTATTTATTATAAACCTAAACAGGCATCTATTGATAATAAAGTACCTGCCCTAGTTTGGGTACATGGTGGACCGGGAGGACAATCTGGCCAACGATTTAATTCTACTATACAATACTTAGTAAATCATGGGTATGCTATTTTAGCAGTAAATAATCGTGGTAGTAGCGGTTATGGAAAAACATTTTATAAAATGGATGATCAAAATCATGGTGATAAAGATTTAAAAGATTGCATTGCTGGGAAAGATTGGTTAGCAGCACAGGATATTATTGACCCTTCAAAAATTGGAATTTTGGGAGGATCGTATGGTGGTTTTATGACTATGGCAGCATTAACTTATGCACCTGAAGAATTTAAAGTAGGAGTAAATTTGTTTGGAGTAACTAATTGGATGAGAACTATGAAAAATATCCCACCATGGTGGGAATCTTTTAAAGAAGCATTATATACCGAAATGGGGAATCCATATACGAGTGATTCTATTCGATTAAAACAAATCTCTCCCTTATTTCATACCGATAAAGTTACCAAACCTCTTATGGTGTTACAAGGCGCAAAAGATCCAAGAGTTTTAAAAATAGAATCTGATGAAATTGTTGAAGGAGTTAGAAAAAATGGAGTTCCTGTAGAGTATGTACTTTTTGATGATGAAGGTCACGGTTTTGTAAAGAAAGTAAATCAAATTGAAGCATATAGCCGAATTTTAAAATTTTTAGATAAACATTTAAAAGGAGAAGGGTTAGAATCGATAGATTCTAACAAAACTGAATCCACAGTAATTGAATAATTAGATATAGATTTTAGTATTAAAAGCAAGCCTATTTAAGGCTTGCTTTTTTTATATATAAGAATAGATTTTTATTATTAATAAAAATTCAAATTCAAATTCAGAAACTTATATTTGCATAACATTTAATCACTAAAACTAAAACATTAAATTGTATGAAAAATCTTATTGTATTATTTATAGCATGTACTTTTTTGACATTTACTTCTTGTAAAAATGAAGAGAAAAAACAAAAAGAAGAAAAAACAAAGATTGAAATAAAAGAAACTTTTAGGGTTCATTCAGAAAAAACAACTGTAAAGTGGACTGCTTATAAGACTACCGATAAAACACCTGTATCAGGAATATTTAAAAAAATAAAACTAGATGGTAAAGAAGCTAACAATCCTATTGATGCATTAAATGGTTTAGAGTTTTATATACCTATAAGCAGTATTTTCTCTGATAATGAGGAAAGAGATGGAAAACTACAAGCTTCCTTTTTTGGAACAATGTTAGATACTGCGTTGTTAAGTGGGGCTTTATTTTTTGATGAAAATAAAATGTGTACTGCTTCCATAAAAATGAATGGAGTAACTCATAATTTACCATTAACTTATTCTGCAGAAGAAAATAATTTTACTTTTAAAGGTGTTATGAATCTTGATGACTGGAATGCTTCCGAAGCAATAGAAGCTTTAAATAAAGTTTGTTTTGAATTACATAAAGGTGCAGATGGAGTTAGTAAAACTTGGAATGAAGTTGCTATTGAAATTAACACTACCATTAGTAAACAATAATTTATAAAAAAGCCTTCATTTAATATTAAATGAAGGCTTTTTTTTAATTTTTTATTATCCTTTGTATTAAGGAAGTTTCTTTAGATATTATTTTAATAAAGTATAATCCTGAAGATAAACTTTCTAATGAAAATAAATTTTCAAAACCAAATTCATTATAAAAAACATCATTTACCAACCTTCCATTAATATCAAATACTTGTGCTGTTAATGTTTCTATATTAATTGAACTTGAAATTATTATTGTTCCATTAGTAGGATTTGGATATATTTCAATGACTGCATTTCCTTCTACTACTTCTTTTTCAACAGTTAGTATAAAAGAGCAATTTGAATTATTTCCTGCTAAATCAGTTACTTCAACATTAATTATTGTATTTCCAACACCAACTAAGGTTCCTTGATTTGGTTGTTGATTAATAATTACTTCTAAATCACAATTTTCAAGTATCGCAGTAACAGAACTAAAATCAATCAATTCATAATTATCTTCATTTTGTGGTATCGTTACTGTTAAATTTTCTGAACAAACTACTTCTGGTGCAATAACATCTAGTATTACTTCAACTGAATCAACACTATTCGATGCAGTTGTACATAAACCATCCATTAATTCATAAGTAATCGTATGTATCCCAATTCCAGCGTTTTCAGAGTTAAACGAAAATGTTTCTCCATTGCCATCATCAATAACTCCTACACCACTGTATACACCTCCATATGGAATTCCTCCATCTAAGGTTATTAATTCTGAATTAGCACATACGAAATATTGAGGAATACTTAAATCAGCAATAGTTGAAATAGTTTCAAATGAGCTAATTCCGTTAGTTGCAGTAATTCCCATACCTCTTTTTGCAAATGCATTCCATAGTATACATTCGTTTTCTTTTCCATATATAAGATTGTTAGCACTTAAAATAGCATTTCTTGCTTCTAACATAGTAGGGCCACAATTCAATATTTTGAGGCTTTCTGTTACAATTGCTAATGCCATTATATTTCCTGCATCTTGATTAATATCTCCAGTTACATTATTTAAATTTTCATCAATGCCGTAAGCATCAATTAATCCCCAAGTCATTTCCCATAAAATTGATCCCCAAGTCCAATGTGAACTAGAATCATCATCTAGAAAGAATTGATATATGTATGGATTAATATCCATATCCGTACTGTATGGGTAAGGTCTAACTCCATTTCCATTAGGTCCTTGATTAAAAAAATAAGTAGCATATCCTCTAGGTGTGGTTCCTAAACTTGAAGCGTTTAAAGTAAATAGCAAGCCTAACCAATCTGAATAACCTTCACTTATAGCTTCTCGATCTGTAAAACAATTAGTACTAGCAGGACCACCAAGCAATCTATAAGTATATCCATGTGCATATTCATGAGCAACAACCAAATTATCTAAATCTGAGTCTTTATTTCCACATAATCCCATTTTAATAAATGGATTAAATCCATCAGGAAACATAGCTACGCCAGCATTACAATTAAAATCATCTTGACTAAATATATTAATATAGTCATCATCTAAACCACCATTACCATAATTATTTTGCTGAAAATTACCTGATTTTTCATCAAATCCATACATATATAAAACATCATGAAGTAAGTTACCCCAATAAAATACATTTGTTATGGATGCATCCTTAGAATTATTTTCCTCTGAATAATCTGGGTCAAAAGGATATTCAGTAAAATTAAGTAATTCTCCACCATCTGGTTGATATCCACTACCTGATCTAAATGCTGAAATATTGTTTCCTGTAGTTGCATAACTTTCAGGTCCAGGAAATTCATTTGTATCATGCCATCCAAATGGTGATGCAATTGGATTAGTTGGGTTTATAACAATAGTTCTATCACCAAAATATGGACTTTCTAGGGGATAAGAAAATACCTCATAACAATTTTCGCAGTTAATAAACTCATTATCATTCTTTATGGTATAGTCAAATTTTGAATCATTCTTATTCAAAACATTATGATTAATGTTATCATCTGGATCAATACAATTAAATAAATTATCAACTTTTTTTAATATTTTACCAGAATTTGCATCTACAAAAAGGTTCCAATTATGCTCAAAGCTTTTTTCAAAAACACTTAAATCCCAAACTAATACCAATTCATCGTTTTCATTTAAGAAATATTTTAATTTAGCAATAATATCAGTAAATGTAAATCCCCCTTTGCTAATTTTAGTATAGTTATTTATACCTTTTTCTTTTTCTATTATTTGTAGAGGGAAACTAATTTTATAATTTAATTGATGAGCGGCAGACTCTAAAGCTTCTATCGCAGTCAATGAATTGGAAGGCTTTTTTAATGTTTTTTTAGTTTCTAGATTAATAAATCTATTACTTTCATTTATTAATTCCCCGCTTGATTTTATATGAATACTAGACTCCGTATTTTCTACTATTAGGCCATTAATCATTTGAGAAAAATAAATATGATGGACATTACTTATCTTACTAACATGTTCGCTAGTTACTTCCCAGCCTATGTTTTGCTTATTATTATTGCTTTGAAATACGCTACTAATTTGTTGATCTATGGCTTTTAATTCTTCTTGTGAATGAATAGATATTGTTAATAGCAAACAACTTAATAAACAGAAAACTCTAATAATTTTTGAAATCATAATAAAGTTGTTTTGATGGAAAATAAAAAAATATGCTCTCTAAACAAAGTATGTTAAAATATGTTAAAACACGAGCAATCCCGATAATAGTTTACTTATAACTATAGTGCTTAGTAGCTAAAATCAGGTGTAAATTACAATTTATTCTTATAAATTTATTGAAGTTAATGACCTGACTTTATAACCTTTAAACAATTTAAATTAATATAGCTGATAAAAAGTCTTCATTTTTAAAGGTTGAAATTGAAAACAATTATTTCCTAAATCTTATGTTTTGTTTTTATAAAAAAAAAAGCTGTTCTAAAAAAGAACAGCTTTAAGTTAAAATATGTTTTTAAGTACTATTAATCTTCTACTAGTAAAGGAGTTTCTAGATAAGGGAATGATAATGAAAAGTCTCTATCACCAGGTCCAACAGCATCTGTTGTAAGTTGTGGTGTGTCATTATTACCATCAAAACGAGTACCATCGGCTCCACCAAACATTAAAGTAAGAGTTTGATCCATAACATCGTCAGATAAATACCTTCCTGTAAAAACTAAATTGTTACTAGCATCATAATAGGTTGTTGGTCCGTTTGGTGCTACTTGCAAAGCGTCAAAATTAGACATTACAGTCGTAAATGTCGAAGCATCCCAATTAAGTATATTGGTTTCGTAATTTAATTCATCAATTGGAATATCTAATGATGCAGCATAAATATCATGATAGTTTTCTAATACTTCTTGAAAATCTTCTTGAAATATTGTTCGATTTGATACAATAGAATTATTAAAGTTATTTTTTGAAAGATCTGTAATTCCAAATATAATATTTACACCTGGCCTACCTGCAATGTCTTCTTGGATAAAATTTCCATCAAAACTTAAGCCTCCATCTATACAAGGTTGGCATGTAGTTCCTCCACAATCAATTCCTGTTTCATCTCCATTTTGTATTCCATCATCACAAGATATTTGATAAATCACATTTCCATTATCATCATCATCTTTACATTGTACAAACATTAATGTGGTAAACATTAAGATAACGAACACGCCTGATTTATAAGGTTTTATTTTATAATTTTTCATTTCTTATTCTTTTCTTTTTGTAGAAACCCATACATTATATGCAGGTGGTAATCCGTTAATATTTCCTTGAGATTCTAAAACGTGCGTTGGTGCATTTCCTAATAATGAGTTTGGCACCTCAACTACAATTGCCAATGTATTTAGTTCTACAAAAAAATCATTTGATACTTCTGGAGGGTAAAATCCTTCTGGCGCAGCATCTCCATTCGCTACATCAATAAATCGATTAACATCAAAATATGAAGGATCCCTTCTTGGTCCAGCGAAAAAACTCATTCCATCTTCGTTGGTAATAAAAGTTTGCTCAGTTGTAGAAATCTGTACTATATGACTAGCAGCTGTTGTTAGAACATCGCTTTCTAATCCAGTTTGATTTGGTATTGCAGGTCCGAAAAAGTAAATACTATCTCCTCTTTTTATAGCTTGTATTACTAAATCTTCTTCAAAATCTCCGGTATTATCTATATTAAACTCTATTAATACATCTTCGTCAAAACTAGCATTTTCAGTTACACCACCGGGAGCTAATATCCCTTGTATAGTAACTACAAAAACAGTATTATCAGGATTATCACCTTCAAAAGCATAAAAATCAGCTATATCCGAACTTGTACCTACTACATTTGTTGCATCGATATGATCCAAGGACATAAAAATAAATGATAGCAGTAGTAAGCTAAATGCGCCAATTACTGTAAATAATTTTGTTTTTTTCATAGTTCCGTTATAATTATTTAAATTTACCCCAATAAAATTTTCCAATTTCTATATCCTTTTATTGAAATGCAAAAATTTAAAAATCAAAATTAATAAAATTAGTTTATATGAACCCCTCTGCATCAGGTTGGATTCCAAAATATTTAACAATTGTTGATAAACAACATATTACAGAAAATATAAACGATATCTTTTTTTATTATAAAAAGTTAAAAACAACTGGATTTTTATATGGAACTTCAACCGAAGCTCTAACAAATAAGCCCTTAAGTAAACTTAATATAACAAGGGATGAATATACTAAAATCAATCTTTTTCAAAGCTTACTTTTTATATTTTTTACAAATAAACCCACTGCAGAAATCAACGATGCAATTACTAGTATTATTGCATTCTACAAAGAATTAGACAAAGGAAAAACTAGTTTTTTTTATAAGTTTTCTGTTTCAAAATCTCCTTCAGATAATTTAGAACACATTTTATCCTCAAGATTGCAGGAAACTAATAGTCTTTTTAATAAAAATTCTAATAATATTTTTACCTATACACTACTCTTTTTAGACATCCTTACGTATCGTAAGTTTTTGAACTCTAAAAATGATTGTAAAAAATATATGCAAAAACTAGAAAGTGATTTAATTAATTATTCATTTTTAGCTTTAGAATCCAAAAAAGAGAAAGATAAAATAGATTTACAAATTCTTGATCAGTTAGAATCATCAACTGCTTATCTTACCCTTCAAAACCAGCAAAATCAATTTTTAAATTTACAAGATCTTAATCCTTCCCATTATGATGAATTAGAGGAAAATTATGTTTTAGACATCTGCTTTCTTGCTATATGGAACGATAAGGTTTTAGATGCCTCTGAATATTCTTTTTTATTAGAACTAGTAAAAAGCCTTCAATTACCAGAAGAACGGATAGAAGAAAATATAAGTGTCATTAAAGAATTTTCTGAAAAACATTCAAAATCAATTAAATTATTTGAATCCAATAACCCGTTAAATCAAATTTACAAACAATCTTCGGCCACTGTAAAATTATTAATTATTCGAAATAAAAACAGATTGATTGAAGAATTAGCAGAAAGTGGAGAGCTAGTAATATTGTTGGGCCAATCGACAATTAGAGAACTTTCTACCGATGAAAAAGATAAGGTTAAAGAACAGTTATTGGACATTTGTAAATCGGTACCTTCACTTACCATTTTTTTAATTCCAGGAGGGAGTTTATTATTACCACTTCTTGTAAAATACATTCCTAGCCTATTACCTTCTGCTTTTAATGATAATAAAATTGACACCAAAAACAAATAAGTGACTATTTCAATTTAAACAATCTTTTTTACATAAAATGTTTTAATTTTGTAATTAATGGCTATTACCAATAATTCCATCATTAAAATGAAATTATTCAAACTATTTTCAGCATTAATTATAACATTAACTTTTATTTCTTGCTCAAGCGATGAAAATGGAAATGAAGGGTATAGTAATGTCTATAACTTACCTGTAATACCCTATAATTATAGCAATCCCAATTTCCCTCCTACTTTTACACCTTATGTATTTGGTTTTGACAATACCCCTTCAGATAATGCCTTAACAGATGATATTGTAACTTTAGGAAGAGTGTTGTTTTATGACAAAAAAATGTCAATTAACAACACCATATCGTGTGCTAGTTGTCATAAACAAGAACTAGGTTTTTCGGATGACATACCAAAAAGTATAGGTTTTGATGGAGATCATACTTTCAGAAACTCTATGGGATTTGCAAATGCTGGTTTTTATAGCGCTGAAAATTTCTTTTGGGACCATAGAGCAGCTACTTTAGAAGATCAAGTACTAATACCCATTCAAGATGAAGTTGAAATGGGAATGACCTTAAATGAATTAATCGAAAAAATTGGAGCTTTAGAATATTACAGTCCATTATTTGAAAATGCCTTTGGAGATACACAAGTAACAAATAATAGAATTTCTAAAGCATTATCACAATTTATAAGATCTATTTATTCGTACAATACTAAATACGATGAAGGGATCGAGATTACGAACGATATATTTGTATATTTTCCAAATTTTACTGCTGAAGAAAATTTAGGTAAAGATATTTTTAATGGCAAACTAACTCCCGAAGCAATTGGTACATGTATCACTTGTCACCTACCCAATAACGTGCCCTTACATTTTGATCAGCCTATACCAGATAATGCAAATCAAGTAATATTTAGCGGAGCAGAAGAGGATAATGTTGGTCTGGACATCGATTTAAATGTGGAAGATAATGGAGTTGGAGTCATATTAGGTGTTACCTCACTTTATGGTCATTTTAAAACACCTTCGCTAAGAAATATAGAATTAACTGGACCTTATATGCATGATGGCAGATTAGCTACTTTAGAAGAAGTTGTAGAACATTACAGTACTGGTGTTTTAGCGCATCCTTATCTTTCTGCACATATGAAAAACGGAGAAGGTGAACCTAGACATCTCGATTTAACTCCTGAAGAATCTGCAGCACTTGTTGCATTTTTAAAAACACTAACAGATTATGATTTGATTAGTGATGAGAAATTTTCAGATCCATTTATAGATTAAGATTACATTTTTAATTTATCACTTTTTGAAGCAATCTCTGGTTTCATTACATTTACATTTCATTAAAATTATTAGATGAAAGAAAAAAGCCCTGAAGAAATTTTTAATACTTGTGCTTTACAATATGAAGAAAAATTCATGGATTTTGATTTATATCACGATACGTTTGATTTTTTCTGTGAAGCTCTAAATAAAAATAAAGCGTCTATTCTAGAAATAGGATGCGGTCCAGGAAATAATACTAACTACTTGTTGAATAAAAACCCTGACTTAAAAATTCTGGGGATAGATATTGCTTCAAATATGATTGAATTGGCAAAAAAAAACAATTCCTCTGCAAATTTTGAAGTGATGGATTGCAAAAATATTAAATCTTTAACATCACGCTTTGATGGAATCATGTGTGGTTTTACACTCCCCTATTTAAATAAAGATGAAGCGGAGAAATTAATAAAAGATGCATCCGGAATTATTAATGAAAACGGAATTTTATATTTAAGTACTATGGAAGATGCTTATGATAAATCAAAAATCATCTTTTCCAGTACTAATAAAGATTCAGGTGTATTTACCTATTACCATCAGGAAAAATATTTATCTAAAAAGCTTCTAGAAAACGGTTTTATAATACTTAAAAAAATAAGGAAAGATTATCCCGAACCAAAAGATGAATCGAAGGATTTAATCATCATTGCCAAAAAACTATCCTAACCACAATTTAAAGTCTTTTACACGCTCACGAGCAACAATTACTTCTTGACCCAAATTACCATTTAGCTTTAACTCTAACCGAGAATTGGTATACGATATAATGTCCTTAATGGCATTTATATTGATATAAAATTTTCTATTAATCCTAAAAAAAACTTTCGGTGATAATTCATTTTCTAATTGTTCTAAGGTAATATCTAATAAGTAATCTCTGCCACTGGTGGTATGTGCGTAAGTCCCTTTGTTTTCAGAATAGAAACAATCAATTTCATCTACTGGAATCATTTTTAAATGTTGCCCAATTTTAGTGGTAAATCTTTTTTTATATTCTCTCTCCAGTGGATTGGATAATAGTTTTTTTATATCTTCAAAATTGAATTGCACATTCTGCGTTGGCGTTTTTAATTCACGGTATTTAGTGACTGCAATTTGCAGTTCTTCCTCATCAATTGGTTTTAATAAATAGTCGATACTATTTAATTTAAAAGCTTGTAATGCATATTCATCAAAAGCAGTTGTAAAAATAATAGCACTTTTAATTTTTACAGCATCAAAAATCTCGAAGGATAAACCATCACTTAATTGGATGTCTAAAAAAATTAATTCTGGATGTTCATTATTTGCAAACCACTCAATGGATTCTTCTACACTATGAAGCATCGTATTTGTAATTACGCCTGCTTTTTCTAACATCCTTTGCAATCTTCTTGCAGATGGTTTTTCGTCTTCAATGATTATTACATTCATATCACTTAATCTATCTGTTGATTACTAAAAATTTTGTCTTCTTTTTATATCCTCTTCTTCTTTTTCCATATACTCTTTAATCTTTCTATCTTCCCAATGCTTTAAAAATGCAAACTTATTTTTATAAACAGAAACCCAATGGAAAAACAAACCAATACCCCAGAAAAAAGGAGTTGTAAACATTGGCCATTTTGGGATATTAATATCTGAAAAACCACTTTGAAACACACCCAAATTTATAATGATTAAAACTAAATTAATGACAATATATACCGTAAGGTGCGTGTAAAAGTCTTTTTCTTGTTTAACTTTCTTTTTTGCTTGTTTGTATTTTCTCTCGTTATAATTTTCCATAATAATTAGCTCCAATGGTTTGTATTATTACCTTCCTCTTCATTCATATATTCTTTTATTTTTCTGTCTTCCCAATTTTTATTCATATAAGGCAACCAATTAAAAGCTTTAAAGGCGTGTATCGTGATTCCTATTCCCCAACCAAAAGCAGCCCATAAAAACCAAGGTGATCTCCATTCATTAGTATAATAATTTAATCCTGCTAAAAAGGCTATAAAAACGATATAAGATAGCAAGTTTGAATAAAATTTCTTTAAACAGTTAACACGTTCTTTTGCTTTTATATATTTATTATTATTGAAATTTTCCATAATCTTATTTTTTATAATTAGTTGAGTTATCTTCTTCCATAAACTGTTTCATTTTTCTTTCTTCCCAGTTTCTCCCCAATAAAGGGTTGTAATTAAACGTTTCCATCGCGTGTCCTGAAATACCAAAACCCCATCCTATTATTGGGAATAGTGCCCAAGGAAACCCTGTAGATTTAATGTTTAAATATATAAAAACGGGCATCATTAGCAAGTAAATTACAAGGTGGGCATAGAATCCTTTTAACTTTTCTACATGCTCCTTTGCTCTATCGTATTTCAATTCGTTTATATAAGTATCTTGTGTTTCCATAACTGCATTTTGTTTAGTTAATAATGGAATAGAGACCGTAAAATTTGATTCATCTTTATTGATAAAAACGGGTCTATTTGTTAATAATTGATAGCGTTGTCTAATATTTTGCAACCCTACTCCAGTACTAGGGTTTATTACTTTTTTAGGCTGTAAATTATTAGTAATTAACAAATTACCATCTTTTTCAGTAATTGAAATAAACAACTTTTTTGTTGGAGTTACAATATTATGCTTTACTGCGTTTTCTAATAATAGTTGTAGCGATAAAGGAACTACTTTTGCTTCAGGATTACTTAAATCTTCAGGTATTGAAAATTCTATACTATCCTCAAAACGCATTTTAATAAGAGACATATACAGTTTAGCAAAGCGCAATTCTTCTTCTAATGAAACCAGGTCCTTATTTTTTTGTTCTAACACATACCTATACACCTTAGATAATGCTGTTGTAAAACGGGTAGCTGCTTCAGGATTTTCTTCTATTAAACTTGTTAAAACATTCAAACTATTGAATAAAAAATGAGGATCTAATTGATTTTTTAAAGCGTCAAATTTAGCAGAAGCGGTACCAGCAATTATTTTTTGTTCATTTACCTTATTTTCCTGAGTATGTCGATAATAGTTGATTGCTAAAAAAACACCACTTATAATTACTGAAATAATTAACATGATAAAATAATACTGAAACTTTTCTCCTACTAAAAACTCGTTTACCGATTCTCCGTCAATATATATTTTTTGAAAAAAACGCAATATAAATGCGGTAACAAAAGTGACTACTAATACTCCAGAAAAAACTTTAATTAAGGTATTGATTGTAAAAAATGAACCTTTATATCTTTTTAACATAAAGCCAAAAAAGTAGGAGTTAGACATATAAAAAGCTACTGCATACACTTGATTGTATATAAAGTCTATTAGTAAATCTAGGTTATTGCTTATACCATATCCATTTGAATATTGAACAATGCGAATAACAATAAAAACGAGTACTCCTATAAAAAATGCCTTGCCTAATTCTTTAAAAAAATGTTTCATATTAATTACAGTTTTCTTTTAGTACCTCTTTTGCTCTATCAGCTCCTCCACTCGGATAAAACTCTTTTGTTGGCTGATAATCTTTAAATAAATCGATTGATTTTTGAATTTGATTACAATACAGTTCTATTGGTTGTCCAAAAAATTTAGCACCTCCTATATCCCATTCTGCTTTATTTAAAATTACTCTAGGATTGTTAGGTTCTAAAGCCATTGCTTCTTGGTACATAGCTGCTACTTTCCCTCCATATTTCATCCCATAAGTAGTTCCGTCATGAGCAACCCATACCGTATGCCATAAAGCATCTAGAAGAAGTAGTTCAACGTCTTCTTTATTAATTGATTTTGCATCATTCATAAACTGAAGTGCTTTATCCATTTGTGCTTTTAATTTGGCTTCATCTTTTTCTCTAAAACAATCGATGATAGTTATGTACGAAGCATAATAAGATGGTAACCATTCGTTAGGTTCTGCGGTGGCAATTCTTTCAAATAAATTAACCGCATCAGTTGGTTTCTCAGCTTTCCAAAGATCCAACGCTTTTTGCATTCCTTTTTGATAAGGTGTTTGACTATAACCTGCAAAAGAGATCAATACAATTAATAGGGTAATTATGTTTTTCATTTTTTATTTTTTTAATTATTGTATTATATCCTCTTATCAATCAAAATTTCTAAAAAAAACTTTTTTTAATTAATTTTAATTTGAAAGTTAAGCTCTTGATTTCCTTTTATTTCAAAATTAGATTCTTCCCATTTTGGAGGTCCCATTTTTATTTTTGGATTGTTTGAAGTCCCCGTATCTTCCTTGGGCATCATACCCATAATCAAATCTAACTTTTCGTTATCGTTTTCATCGTGATATACCGATATCGCATAAACACCATCTGGAACATCCTTAAATATAGCGGTTGCCGTTTGTCCTATAATATTAGAAACTTGTTTCCAATTGGCATCTCTTAAAAATGTTTTTTCTTCGTTAAACAATCCTACTACTGCTTTTCCGTCATTAGATTCAAATCCAGACATTTCAACATTAATGGTGTTTTGAGCTTGTAATAAAACTCCAGTTAAAAGCAGTGTGAAATAAGTGAGTACCGTTTGCATAATATTTTGTTTTAATTATAGTACAAATATCGATAAGTTAAAACTACTTAAAAAATGGCAGTTACCCAATTGTTATTTTTTTAGGATGAATTGTAAATCATTTCTCAATTGCTTTATGAGGTATACTAAATACTTCCTTCTGTTGACAGAGAATACTATCTTTGTAATCAAATAAATAGTTGTGGTTCTTGAACTTAGTACTAAACAATTTCAGAAAGAAGTAATAGAAAACGATTTAACTTCTGTGGTAAATATTTATACTTTACGATGTCCAAATTGTAAAGTAATAGAACCTATTTTTATAGCAACAGCAAATGCTAATAAAGAAAACTATGCTTTCTTTAAACTAAATGCTTCCGAAAACATGGAAATAGCAAAAAGGTATAAAGTCCTAGGGGTACCTGCCCTATTATTTTTTAGACACGGAAAATTAGTAGATAAAAAAATAGGAGTAATGAGTCAGGAAAAAATTGAAAAAAGACTTGCTAAAACTGTTTCATACACCACCGAAATGGCGAACAAAAAAGAAGTAAAAGGTTATTTTAAAATGCCTTGGAACTAGCTCTTTTTACTTTATTCAAAATAATTTGAAAACTCTTCGAATTTAATTTTTAATATAGTTAACTCATTAGCAGCTTTATCCATAGATTGGGTTGCCATAAGCGTATGCATACTGCCTTCTATATCTCCAAAAAAATTATGAATTTGATCCCAAATTTCTCCTTTATAAGACTCGTCTAGCATAATCAATTTAGCTTCGTTAAACACATCTTTACCTAATTGATTATAATCTGAAATAACTGCTGAATCAAAATTAGCTATGTTATTTTTAATAACATTAATTTGATTCATAGACTCTTTAGTAAGCTTCCATTTTTTTCCATTATTCAAGCGTAAGTCTTGATTCATTCTCATTTTTGGAGAAGACCCATAATCTATATCGTATAAAGCTTCAGCAATTAAACGCAGTTCATCTTGATCATACACCAATTTAGGCATTAGATTAAATTTTCTAACTGCTCCAGGCATTAAGGTTTTTTCTTCTGATGGGTTATTTATAATTTCCATAATAGCAGCTATAAAATTCTCTTTTTCAGGAAAGGCAGGTTTATAATGTTCTTGAACTCTAAGAAATGGAGGAGCTAGCATTTGATCTCTCCTTGTAGGATCTGGTTTTTCGAAATGACAAATAAAGCATTTTTGCTTCATCAATTGATCTCCTTTTGAAGAAGCTATAGCATCGTCTTTTTCTGCTATTTCATTTAAGGCATCATCATTGTTTTTTTCGTAAGTTTCCTTTTTATTAGTATTGCAACTTGTTAGAAATAACATTAACAAAGACACTAAAACCAGTTTAGAATTCATCAGAAATTATTTCTAACAAAGTTACGAAAAAGGCCCCTAAAACGGCTTAGTAAGACGACATAAAACACTAAAGATTATCCAACTGATTATCTACCCCATCATCACTTATCGTCCAAAAGAATCCTACAAAAAAGAATTGATCGGCAGCTGGTAACAATGCTCTTCTATCAAAATAACCGTTGGCATCAGGTGTTCTTGAATATTGATAACCGTTTACATTTTCAAATCCTAAAACGTTATTTATTGATGCATATAAAATCATTTGCTGGTTGATTAAATATGCCCAATTTAAACTAATGCTATTATAATTTTTTGTTTTCTCTTGTAAAAAACCTTCCAGATTAGGATTGGTATAGGTTCTTCCGCTTGCAAATTGATACGTAAAACCTATCTGACTTTTCCAATCTTCTATCCAATATTTAGCAACTACAGATAAATTATGTGTATTGGCAAAATTTGGAGTTGCTGCTGTAGGAAAATTTTGATATTTCCTTTCGGTATCTAAATAGGAATAGCTCAACCAATAATCGATGTTATTAAAGGTCTTATCATCTCTCCAAAACAAATCCAATCCCTGAGCATAACCATTTCCATTGCTAGTAAAAACACTACTGAATATTGGATTTTCAGTATCGTACGTTACTAAGTTTTTATATTCTTTTCGGTATAACTCAGCTCTAAAAATTCTATTGTTAGCAGTGTATTGGTAATTTGCTATAAAATGCTGTGTTTTCTGCGCTATTAAATCATTGGTGTACTTTAAAACTTCACTAGTTGGCTGCTGATAAAAATCACCATACGCTAGAGATAACTGACTGTTTTTTCCTGTTTTAAAAGCAAATGAAACTCTTGGAGAAAGGGTAAACTCTTCAAACAAATCACTATATTCTCCACGTAAACCAGCTTTTAAGGCTAATTTTTTAGAAAAAATGATATCGGTTTCTGCAAAAACACCAGAAATATTGTTTTTAAAACCATTCTTTGCATTTATATTTTCTCCTTTAAAATCCTCTTCAAAATCTGTAATAAATTGTTCCGCACCAAAAGATAGTTTAAAGCGACTGCTAAAATGCTTGCGAAATTTTAACTTAACATGAGCAGATTTTTCTAAACCATTAATTTCATCTTCTATTACATTAATTTTTGTATTGGCGTAGGTATAACTAGCTCCACCAAATAGTTTCCAATTATTTAAAAGCGTCCCACTATAATTAGCATTGCTATATAAATTATAATTTTTTAAACGATATCTTATTCCTTCCGAAAAATCTATGTTTTCTTGAGTCAGTTCAAAATTTGTCATATCAAAAGCAGCATAAACTTTTAGTAATCCGTTTTCAAATTTTCTTCTAAACACCGTTTCTCCAGAGGCTCCTTCATAAGGTTTTTCCCAATTATTACGGTCTGGTAATAAGGCAACATAAGGGGCTAAATTTATATAAGAAGCATTTATACTTAAAGAGGCTTTTTCCCATTTTTGAGTATTGCCCAATCCTACGCCTACAGTCATTATAGAAATATCTGTTTTTTCTTGAACAGGTTCATCAATGGTATTTAATAATAATACCGATGATAAAGCTTGACCAAATTCTGATGAATAACCTCCCGTAGAAAATGTAATTCCGTCAAACAAAAAAGGACTGTAACGTCCACGGGTAGGAATGTTATTTGTGGTTGGTGTATAAGGTGTAAATACTCGAATACCATCAATAAATATTTGGGTTTCGTTTGCATCACCACCACGTACAAATAAACGCCCATCTTCTGCCACTGTATTGGTTCCTGGCAACGTTTGCAATGCGCCAACAAAATCTCCTAGCGCACTTGCTGTTGTAACTACATCTAAGGGTTTTAAAACCGAAACTTTACTATTATCACTCGCCTCAAAAGTTCCTGCACTAATCACAACGGTATCTAATGAATTTACATCTTCTCGTAGTTTGATGGTTAAATTTTTCATTTCTGAAACGGCTACCTTTAAGTTATAATTTTCAAATGAAAGAAAAGAAACGATTAAGGTATGTTCACCTTCTTCTGAAGTCTCGAAAGTAAATTCTCCATTTTCATTAGAGGAAGTTCCATCGTAAGTAGCATCTAGATAAACATTGGCTCCATGTATTGGTGTCCCATTAGCCTCGGTAACTTGACCTGAAATAGTTGTTTGTCCAATTGAAATCCAAGAACTAAAACTGAAAATAAAAAGAAAAAATGATGTTGTAAGTTTCATAGTATTATTTTAAATACAAGATCAAAATTGGTGATTTGTACCAATACTTAAGAATAAAAATACCCCAACTGTAAAAATATAAAGCCCAATTGTAATATTTACTATATTGGTATCATTAAAATTGTTAATCCATAAAATTAATACCCATGAAAACAGATTTTTACACAAAAACCGTATTAACTATTATTGCTATTTGTTTAACTTTAAATGTAATTTCGGAGTATGAAGTATTTCCTTCAGCGTATGCTTCAGATAATACAAAAGGAACTATAAATTCACCGCTAGTCTCATTAAGTAGTTTAGAAACTATTGATGTTCGTATTGTTGATATTAATACTTCTGATGAATTAAAAGTGAATATTACAAGTATTGACACAGCAGATGAAATAGATGTCAATATTGACGAAATTGGAGGTTCTTGGGTAAGTAGCGGCGGACCCATTAATGTGAAAATTAAAGAATAAATTATTATTTATCTTATAGGTAACAAAGATTTACAATCTAATTTATTTTCAGCTGTAACAAAATTGAAACAACTGCTACTAACTTAGTAATTAACTTTCCATCATTGAACAAAGAACTCGAACATAGTTTTGTAAAACAACTTGAAGAGAATCAGAATATCGTGCATAAAATATGCCGGTTATATACGAATGATCAAGATTCGCATAATGATTTGTTTCAGGAAGTCACCATACAATTGTGGCGTGCTTTTCCAAAATTTAGGGGAGATTCAAAATTTAGCACTTGGATGTATCGTGTTGCTTTAAATACAGCAATTACACTTTACAGAAAGTCTAAACGACAAATTAACACCCAAGATTTTGAGTCTATCAGTTTTAAAATTAAATCTGAAGAATATGATGATACCATTGAGCAGCAGTTAAAGTTAATGTATGGAGCAGTTAAAAAATTAAACGATATCGATAAGGCCTTGGTATTTTTATACTTAGAAGACAAGTCGTATCGAGAAATATCTGAAACATTAGGTATTACAGAAGTTAATGCTAGAGTTAAAATGAATAGAGCAAAAGAAAAATTACGTAAAATATTAAATCCGTAACCACTATGGATGAATTAGATAAATTAAAAAAAGAATGGCAATCTAGGGAGCAAGATCTTCCTAAGGTAAGCTATAATAACATTTATAAAATGTTATTGAAAAAATCGTCTTCCATTGTGAAGTGGATTTTTATTATTAGTGTCATAGAATTATTGTTCTGGGTTAGTTTGTATTTTATTATTCCAGAAGACAACATGAAATTGATGCATGAAATGGGTATTGGAAAAATTATGTTTTACAGTAACATCGTTCACTTTATCATTTTTGGAATTTTTATCTTTTTATTTTATAAAAATTACCAATCCATACAAGTTACCGATAATACTAAAATGTTAATGCAAAACATTTTAAATACTAGAAAAACAGTCCGCTATTTTGTATACTATAATTTAGGAATGTTTGTATTGATTAGTATTGCAATGGATAGTTACTTTTACTCTAGAAGCCACAAATTATACGAAATAATGGATTTTGCAAGTAAAGGAATTCCTGAAGAAGGCTTTGCAAATGCATTTATAATTTCACAAATTATAGTGGGAATACTTGTAATAGGATTACTTATATTATTCTATTGGTTGGTGTATGGAATTTTACTTAAAAGATTAAATAGAAACTATAAAGAATTGAAAAAAATGGAAGATTAATAATTAAATTAATATTCCCATTTTCTTTTCTTATTTAATTCTTCTTCTTTTACAAGTTCACTTTCTGGGATTACATTTAGTAAGGAAGGGTGTTGTTCGATAGCAAATTGAAGCTTTTCAACAATAGCATCTACCGTATCGTTTTCATAATCAATCTCTAAAGGTTCTTTAATAATAAATGACTGTAGGATTCCTCTCTTTTTTATGCGAAGTCCTTTTTTATCAAACGACCTTCTAAACCCATCAATTACAATTGGAACTACAATAGGTTTATTCTTTTTTATTATATGAGCTGTTCCTCTTCTAATAGGTCTCCAAGGCTTCGTTGTTCCTTGAGGAAAAGTAATTAACCATCCATCATCCAGTGCTTTTGATATCATACTTACATCGCTCATCTTCACCTGTCTGTTTACATCTTTACCTTCAGCTCTCCAAGTTCTTTCGATACTTACCGATCCTGCATAAGCCATTATCTTTGGCAACAAACCATCTTTCATAGTTTCTCTGGCTGCAACAAAATAAATATTCATTTTTGGCCTCCACAAATACCCAACATTTTTTATACTGTCTGTTCTCCCGCTTAAACTTGCGTTAAAAACGTGAAACATAGCAACTACATCCGCAAAATAGGTTTGGTGATTAGAAACAAACAGAACATTGGTTTCTGGTAAGTTTTTTATGACTTCACTTCCTTCAATTTGCAATTCATTAAAGCCTTTAAATCTTCGATGAGATAAAGCTCCTAAAACTCTAATAATCCAAAGTTTTATGAATAACAAATGCCCGAAAGGATTTCTTTTAAATAGCCCCATATCTGATAATCAATTCTTAAATCTAACTCATTTATAAAGATTATAAAATGAGGAATAATAGGCTACGAATATACAAAATTACTGCTCTTAGAGAAGTTCTTTCAGCATTTCTCTTACTTCACTGAGCATCATAGCGGTGGCACCCCAAACTAAATGATCGTTTAACATGAAAGCTGGTACTTCAATATTATTTGCATAAGAAGTTGTTAAATTTTGATACGTTTTAATCGCATCATCCATAAAATGGACTAAAGGAACTTCAATAAGCGCCTCCACTTCTTCTTCTTGCAAAATAAATTTCGGAGTGTTTTTAGTAATTCCTATATAAGGCTGTACAAAAAAATTACTTGGCGGAATATAGACTTCCGTTAGTTTTTTTAAAACTGAAACGGTATTTCTTATCACTCCAATTTCTTCTTCCGTTTCTCGCAATGCAGTCTCTTTAAGCGAAGTATCTTCATTTTCGTACTTACCGCCTGGAAATCCTATTTGAGCTGAGTGAACTCCTTTATAAGTCTTTCTAAGAATCAAAGCTAACATGGTTTGCTGGGCTTCAGATGGATAAAACAATGCCAAAACACCCGCTTTACGAGCTGTTTGATTTTCGATAGCTACCCGTTTGAGTTCTGCCAAACGTTCCATTGGTGCCATTTTAAATTGAGCAGATTCTCCTGGAAGCTCCAATTTTGCTATTTTTACAATCTTATTTTCGAATTCTTTAAATTCCATTTATGAAAAACTTGTTGCTGTTTAGTTTATTAATTACCCTACTTATTAGTTGTGAAGATACTAAAAAGAAGAAAACTAACACTCCTGTAAACCCTATTGAAAAACAAATAGATACGGTTGAATCCCCTAAAAAAAAAGCATCAAAACCTACAAAACCAAAAATTAAACTAACGGAAGAAAATGCCGTTTCGTTTTTAACAGCATACGGAAAAGAAAATCCTGAAAATAAAGTGAGGATTACAACTCCTTATGGAACTATTGACATCGAATTATTTAAGGACACTCCCATCCATAGAGCAAATTTTATTTATTTGGTGAAACAAAAATATTTTAATAATACGTTTTTACATAGAGTTGTTCCTAATTTTATTATACAAGCTGGAAGTAGTGATTTAAAATCTACATTTAAAAAAAGAGCTGCTATAGGAAGTGATTACAGACTCCCTTATGAAAAAGGCAATGGCAGAATTCATCGTTACGGTACTGTTTCTGGAGCAAAAGAATATCGAAAAAACCCTGATAATAAAACAGCTCCGTTTGAATTCTATATTTATTTAGGTCCTCAAACTAGTAACAAACATCTTAATGGAAATTACACCATTTTTGGTAAAGTAATAGAAGGTATGCAGTTAGTAGAAGTACTATCGGAACTACCTTCAGATGTTGAAGATTGGCCATTAAACAACATTTATATTAAGGCAGAAATAATCAAAAATTAGTTTTTCATTTCTTCTTTACTATACAAAGTTGGCAAAGACAATTTAAAAAATACCGCAAATAATCGTATTGCAATTACAATTCCTCCAGCTATAAAAACAACAATATTATTTGGTAAAGATGTGTATTGCAAAATAAAATATGCTGAAGCTCCTGATATACAAGCTGTAGCATAAATTTCTTTTCTGAAAATAATTGGGATTTCAGTACATAATATATCTCTAATAACTCCACCAAAACAAGCAGATAATGTTCCTAAAGCAATACAAATTAAAGGTGAAAAACCAGCATTTATTCCTTTTTCTACTCCTATAACGGTATATAATGCAATACCAATAGTATCAAATAAAAACATGGATTTACGAACATATCCCAGTTTTTTTCTAAATATTATTGCTAGAACCGTAGCACCAGCAATAACATACATAAATCGTAAATCGTACATCCAAAATACGGGAGCGTCAATTAAAACATCTCTTAAAGTACCTCCACCTACAGCTGTTACAAATGCAATGATAAAAATGCCAAATGGATCCATTCTCTTTTTTACAGCAGTTAATACTCCAGAAATTGAAAATGATAGCGTTCCTAATATGTCAATAATTAAAAATAAACTCACATGCTTTGGGTATAATAGTTATAATCTTTTAGAATAATGTCTAAAAACTGACGGTCGTATAATTCCGATTTTATTTCTAATACACTTTCTACTTTATCTCTTAATATTTTTAATGTTATAAAATCCTTTTGCAAAAATAGTATTTAATACGAGAAGCAGTATTTATTAAACAAAATAAATAAAAATGGATAGTATTTGAAAAGGCTATCTCCATTATTACAATTCAGAACTTAAATTTTACAGTTGAGTCATTTAATGTTTTAACAACGGTATTCTGATCGCATATTTGTACCAGAATTAATACTAACATTTAAATATACTCATTATGAAAACTATGCTATTTACAATTACATTAGCCTTAACAAGTCTTTTTTTAACTGCTCAAACTTCAACTGATGAAACTTCAACTGATGAAAGTATCGTTGAAACTTCTCTAACCGTTACCGTTTCATTAAATGGAACTGGAGGACATATTTTACTTTCTTTACATAACGAAGATTCTTTTATGAAAAACTCTTTAGAAGCTTCCAGTAGTGAAATAAAAGATGGCAAAGCAATATTTACATTTACGGATTTAGAACCAGGTGAATATGCATTAGTAGCATTACACGATAAAAACGATAATAAAAGAATGGATTTTGAACCAACTGGAAGACCAAGTGAAGCATTTGGAGTTTCAAATAATGTAATGTTAATGGGTCCTCCTCAGTGGAATGATGCTAAATTTGAATTAGGTGAAACACCATTAGATATGAAGATTAGATTATAAAATTTATACCCTCAAATTTTCAAAAAAAGCCAATTAATTTAATTATTAACTGGCTTTTTTTTATCATACAATTTCAATTTCACTATAAGATTAATTGATAATTTTATTATCTTTGATACAAATAACTGATTATGACTATTACACAATTAAAGTATGTTTTAGCGGTAGCAGAGCATCAAAACTTCACCAAAGCAGCTGAGCATGTATTTGTTACTCAGCCTACGCTAAGTATGCAAATTCAAAAATTAGAAGAAGAATTAAGTATTTTAATTTTCGATAGAAGTAAAAAACCAATTGAACTTACAGAAGTTGGTAAAAAAATAGTGAATCAAGCCAGAAACATTGTTAATGAATCTGAGCGAATGCAAGATGTGGTAGATCAAGAAAAAGGATTTATTGGAGGAGATTTCAGATTAGGAATTATTCCCACCATTATGCCTACCCTATTGCCAATGTTTTTAAAAAACTTCACAAATAAATACCCTAAAGTTCATTTAAAAATTGAAGAACTTACCACATCCGAGATCATTACAAAATTAAATGATGGTCATTTAGATGCTGCCATTGCAGCAACTCCTTTAGTACAAGAAAAAATTAAAGAACGAGTACTCTATTTTGAACCCTTCGTTGGTTATGTTCCTAGTAATCATCGACTGCACGCTAAAAAGAAATTAGATCGATCCGATTTAGATATCAACGACATTCTACTATTAGAAGACGGACATTGTTTTAGAGATGGAGTTATTAATATATGTAAATCTTTAAAAAAGAATGCAGCAACAGATTCGTTTCAGTTGGAAAGTGGAAGTTTTGAAACTTTAATTAAATTATCTAATGAAGGTTTTGGCATGACACTTCTTCCCTATTTAAACACCTTGGATATTCCAAAAGAAGAACAAAAAAAATATTTACGATACTTTAATGAGCCATCCCCAGCCAGAGAAATAAGTTTATTATATAAAAAAAGTGAATTGAAAATGCAAATAATTGATTCGCTTTACGATATTATCGCTGGTGTTATAAGAGGTGCAATTGCTTTTCAAGATATTAAAGTAATTAGCCCTCTCAAATAAAAAAACATTGAATTCAAAAAAAATAAAAAATCCCTCGAAATGAGGGATTTTTTTATGATTTTAAATAAATTAAACATTGATTCAATTGTGGTTTCTCTTCAAGTAAGCCATTTACCCAAATTTTTAATTCCTCTATTTCGTGGGGAAGTAAGCGGGTTAATGCTTTTTTTAACTCGATACAGAAAAGATTAACGTCAAAACTTACTTTATTAAGTATAGCTTTGGTGTAATCAAACATTGCTCTAGCCATTTTTAGAATATTGGGTTAAGTATTTTTAAAGTATAGGCGATTATTTTATTAGTTTCAGTTTAAAGATAACAATAAAAGCAATATAAATTTCCTTTTGTTGATAAGTTTAGTATTTATTTAACCTTATTTTTTCGGATTAACTACTGATAAATCTGTTAAAATTGAGCGTTTATAGGGTTTGTGGTTTTACTTTTACAGTCCATTCAAATTCAAAAATGGAAACCACAATTCCGTCTTCATTCACTCCTTCCGATTTCATCCAACAGGTTTTTCCTACACCACTTGCTACCGTTTCCTTTATGGCCTGTTTTATCAACTCACCATCATTACAAGTAAACGTGATCCTCCCAGTTGCTTTCTTTAAAAAAGTAGCTTTATTATTAGCGACTAACATCGATATCTTTTGGTTGGAATCTTCAATACAACTCATTACCATAGCACCTGTGCTTAATTCTGCTGCCATACCCTGTACTGCCCAAAATAAAGATTTAAATGGATTCTGATTGATCCATCGATGCTTCACCTTAACGGTACATGTATCTTCACTAATGGTTTTTACACGAATCCCCAACCAATAAACAGAAGGTAATTTAAAGAAGGTAAACGCGGTGATTTTTTTTGGAGTAATTGGCATATATATAATTTGCAGCGAAGATATTGAAAAATAAAAGACTCTTAATCTAATATATATTATATTTCAAACATGAAATTAAAGAATTATAAAATTTTCACTAAAAACACTAACTAATTGAAAAACAAAGATATAGCTTTTTAACAATGTTAAATATATGTTAATTATAGTACTATGCGTAACAAAGTACCATCTTAAAGACATATATTTGTATAAGAAATTAATAGACAATGGATACTACTATATCAGAAAATCAAAAAAATGTGGCTGCGGTAATGCACCTTTCTACCTTTAGTAAGTTCTTTTTCCCTTTCGGAAATTTTATAGCTCCTTTATTATTATGGACCTTTAATAAAGAACACAAATTTGTAGAAGAACATGGAAGAGAAGCAATCAACTTTCAATTAAGCATCTTTATTTATTCATTAATAATAGGTTTAATATGCCTTCCGTTTGTATTAATTTTTGCAACCAACTTTGTATCCTTAATTGATGCGATCGATCATACCGTTGGAAATGTATCTTTTCACGATGTGAAAAATCTTTCAGGTTATGTAGTCATCATCTTTATTGCTGCCATTTTACTTTTCGGATTATTTGTTTTCGAATTGTACGCAGTAATTTCAGCAACCATCGCAGCATCAAAAGGAGATGCTTATAAATACCCATTTAGTATATCATTTATCAAAACAACACCCCAACCTCAAGTAATTGAATAGGGCATAAATCAATCAAAAAATGAACACGTTAATTAATTTAGTTTTAGCCATAGTTTTAAACTTTCTTTCTAATGGAACTAATCATCCAGACGTAGCTC
>TARA_R110000787_G_scaffold215053_1_pt1 | contig 29889 bp, 26 predicted proteins | sample TARA_R110000787 | Tara Oceans TARA_R110000787 (sample SAMEA4397920) | marine metagenome | biome: Polar Biome; feature: [DCM] deep chlorophyll maximum layer (ENVO:01000326); material: water (ENVO:00002006), including particulate matter (ENVO:01000060) such as... | depth 35 m | reverse complement strand
CTAAGCCGAGGGTAGCAGGTTCGAGTCCTGCCGGGCGTACCATCTTTTTCATATCCCTAGCGTTGTGTCCAAACTTTCAAGTTGATTTTTAGCCCCTGTCGGTGCTAACTTTCACATGACCAAGGACGGCATATCTGAATTTCTCAAACTCAATAGTGAACTCAGCAACGTGAATAAAAATACCCTGCTCGTAACTGGCGGCGCCGGTTTTATCGGTTCTGCATTAATTCGTCAATTGATTACCGAAACCGATTTCACAGTTATCAACATCGATAAACTGACCTATGCCGGTAATCTTGAATCATTAACCGAGATTGACGCCTCACCAAACTACCATTTTGAGCAAGCTGATATTTGTGATGCTCAAGCAATGGATCGGATATTTACCCGGTATCAACCCAGCGCTATTATGCATCTGGCGGCAGAATCACATGTTGATCGTTCGATTGATGGCCCCGCAGACTTTGTGCAAACCAATGTGGTCGGTACGTATATTTTGCTTGAAGCGGCCAGAAAATACTGGAAAACATTATCCGCTGATGATGCCGGGACTTTCCGTTTTCATCATATTTCCACAGACGAAGTCTATGGCACACTAGGCGAAACCGGTCTATTTACCGAAACCACTCCTTATCAGCCCAATTCACCTTACTCTGCTACCAAAGCAGGCAGCGATCATTTGGTTCGCGCCTGGCACCATACTTATGGTTTGCCGGTGTTAATGACCAATTGCTCTAATAACTACGGCCCATATCAATTCCCAGAAAAATTGATCCCCGTGGTGATTAATAATGCACTGGCCGGAAAACCCCTACCGATTTACGGTAAAGGCGAAAATATCCGCGATTGGCTGTATGTCGATGATCATGCCAGAGCATTAAGGTTGGTACTGGCGGAAGGCAAATTATGTGAGAGCTATAATGTTGGCGGCTTTAACGAACATACCAATTTGGATGTAGTACAACTGATTTGTCAGATTCTAGATGAATTATTGCCTGAATCACCACATCGCCCGCACAAAGAGTTGATTGAATTTGTGATGGATCGTCCTGGTCACGATGCGCGTTATGCCATTGATGCTAGCAAAATTGAACGTGAACTAGGCTGGAAGCCTCAAGAAACGTTTGCCACTGGTTTACGTAAAACGGTTCAGTGGTATTTGGATAATCGTCAGTGGTGTGAGAATGTAATGGATGGCAGCTATCAACAACAAAGACTTGGTTTAGGAGAAAGCAAATGAGTCGCAAAGGAATTGTCTTAGCTGGTGGAAGCGGCACCCGTTTATATCCGGTAACACAATCTGTCTGCAAACAGTTATTGCCGGTTTATGACAAACCGATGATTTATTATCCGCTGGCCACCATGATGCTGGCGGGCATGCGAGATATCTGCATTATTTCCACCCCTCAAGACACCCCACGCCTTGAGCAACTGCTTGGCGATGGCAGCAAATGGGGCTTGAACCTGCAGTATATTGTTCAGGATAAACCCGAAGGTATTGCACAAGCTTTTACACTAGGTGCTGATTTTATTGGTGATGATGATTGTGCTTTAGTACTGGGTGACAACGTTTATTACGGTCATGACCTAGCTGATATGATGCAAGATGCAGACAATAACAAAGAAGGTGCGACGGTTTTTGCTTATCCGGTCAGCGACCCTGAACGTTATGGTGTTGTAGATTTTGATAAGGATGGTAAAGCTCTGAGTATTGAGGAAAAACCTTCAAAACCTAAATCACGTTATGCGATTACTGGCCTGTATTTCTATGATAATCAAGTAGTCGAAATTGCCCGTAATCTCAAGCCCTCTGCACGCGGTGAACTTGAGATTACCGATGTCAATCAGGCTTATCTGGATAACGGCAATCTCAATGTTCAGGTAATGGGACGTGGAATGGCCTGGCTGGATACCGGAACGCACGACTCACTACTTGATGCGTCGATGTTTATTCAAACCCTTGAGCAACGGCAGGGGCTAAAAGTCATGTGTCCAGAAGAGATTGCCTACCGCATGGGGTATATTAATGCCGAGCAACTTGAACAACTAGCCCAGCCATTATTGAAAAGTGGCTATGGTAAATACCTGTTAAATATTATTAATGAGACAATTTACTAATGTTAGTCACCGAGACCAATATTCCTGACGTTAAATTACTGACACCCAAAAAGTTTGGTGATGAACGGGGGTTTTTTCTGGAAAGTTATAATAAAAAAACCTTTAAAGATTTACTCGGTTTAGATATTGATTTTGTTCAGGATAATCACTCCCGCTCAGCCAAAGGCGTTTTGCGCGGTTTGCATTATCAAATTAAGCAGCCTCAGGGCAAACTCGTTCGGGTGACAGCCGGAAAAGTATATGATGTGGCTGTCGATATGCGCCGTAATTCATCGACATATGGTCAATGGACTGGAGCAATTTTAACCGCGGAAGGACAAGAGCAGTTTTGGGTACCAGCCGGTTTTGCCCATGGCTTTATAGTATTAAGTGATAGCGCAGATTTTCTTTATAAAACCACTGATTATTACGCGCCAGAATATGAGCGAACGGTAGCTTGGGATGATTTAGATTTAGCAATTGACTGGCATTTGGATGGTATTACACCGGTTTTATCCGCTAAAGATCAACAAGGCACACCTTTTAAATTGGCAGAGACATTTTAAGTGACAATATTACTGGTAGGTGGACAAGGACAAGTTGGTTTTCAGTTGCAGAGAAGCCTTGCCTGTTTAGGACAGGTACACGCTACAACTCGGCAGGAACTAGATTTGTCGGATATGGATGCTATTCGTTCGTCAGTTAGCAACGTCAAACCTCACCTGATTGTGAATGCAGCAGCTTACACCGCAGTTGATAAAGCGGAAGCTGAACTAGAATTAGCCAGAAAAATTAATGCTATTGCACCAGCAGTATTAGCAGAACAAGCCAAAAAACTAGCCATTCCATTAGTACATTATTCAACGGACTATGTATTTGATGGCAGTAAGTCTTCGCCATGGGTAGAAACCGATGCTACCGGTCCATTAAGCCATTATGGTCTGACCAAACTGGAAGGTGAGCAGGCGATTGCTAACAGTGGATGTGATCATCTGATTTTTAGAACCAGCTGGGTATATGACCGGCGTGGTCATAATTTTTTGAACACCATGCTAAGACTGGCTGAAGAGCGTGAACAATTGAATATTGTGGATGACCAAATTGGAACACCAACCTGGAGCCGACATATAGCCGATGTCACTGCTCAGGCGCTGTCACAGGCTCATAATAATGAAACATATTGGCAAAAACATAGTGGTATTTATCATTTGAGTGCAGCAGGTCAAACCAGTTGGAAAGGTTTTGCCGAGGCTATCTTTTATTTAGCAGGGCAAGGTGGTCGTCATGTGCCGCAAGTCACTGGAATTACCACAGCAGAATATCCTACCCCTGCCAGACGTCCTTTGAATTCTCTTATGGACAATACCAAGTTACAACAGCATTTTGGTCTGCAATTACCTGATTGGCAGCAAAGTTTACAATGGGTTATGCAGTCATAAATAGTCAAGGTAGATTCTGCTTAGCTTGCCGTATTGGGGAAAGTCAGTGATACAAACCTCCTATAACAAATTAATGCAGTGGTTTTTGAGTCGTCCACGAACCACAAAACGAATACTGAGTATTTTCATCGATTATATCGTCGTTATGCTGGTTTTATGGATGGCATTTTCTCTACGACTAAGTACTTTGTATGAACCACCGGTTTCCCAATTCTGGTTATTCTTTCTTGCCCCGCTGATCGCAATACCGATCTTTATCAAGTTAGGCTTATACCGGGCAATAGTCCGATATATTGGTCTGGATGCACTGTGGACTATTTTTAAAGCGATTGGTCTGTTTACAGTGATTTTTGCCACTGTTGTTGTGCTTTCAGGTCCTTATGCCGGGCTGGTGCCTCGTACGGTTTACATTATCAATGCTGTATTGTTATTTTTGTTTGTTGGCGGTCTACGTTTGTATGCTCGCTGGTTATTCATCAGTACGACTCGCATACCTTTAACTGAGCTCGATAATCAGCGGTTTATTCCCCCGGTCCTCATTTATGGGGCAGGTCGTGCTGGAGCACAACTTTCTGCTTTATTAAAAATGGGCCGTCAATTGCGTCCAGTTGCATTTATCGATGACGAGCCAACACTTTATCGCCAACAAATTAATGGGTTAAATGTGTATCGGCCTCGCGATATGGTAAAGCTGATTGATAAATTTCACGTTCGTGATGTGTTGTTGGCCATGCCATCAGCCTCCAGAAGTCGGCGTAGCGAGATTCTTCGATCTCTTGAAGAGCTGCCAGTACACATCCGTACCTTGCCAGATTTAACAGATATAGCTGAAGGCAAACTGGAAGTCTCGGATATCCAGGAAGTAGATATTGCTGACTTACTGGGTAGGGAGGCCGTCGAGCCTGATCCCATGTTGTTAACAGCAAACATTACCGGAAAAACGGTGATGGTAACGGGTGCTGGAGGATCCATTGGATCTGAATTATCTCGGCAGATCATTAGGCTCAAACCAAGCCGGTTATTGTTGTTTGAAATAAGTGAATTTGCGCTGTATCAAATCGAACAGGAGTTAAGACATCTGGCGAGTCAGGTCGAAGTAATTGCATTACTGGGGTCAGTTGTAGATCGCACTCGTTTGACATCAATTTGTCAGCATTTTTCGGTACAAACTGTTTACCATGCCGCAGCCTATAAACATGTGCCCATGGTTGAAAAAAATGTTGGTGAAGGCATACGCAATAATGTATTCGGCACATTACACTGTGCCCAAGCGGCTATTGCAGCAAAAGTTGAAACATTTGTGTTAATTTCAACAGACAAAGCTGTTCGCCCAACCAATACTATGGGTGCCAGTAAACGCATGGCTGAATTAGTATTGCAGGCTTTGGCACAAGAGTCAGTTACACGCTTTACCATGGTAAGATTTGGTAATGTATTAGGTTCTTCCGGGTCAGTCGTACCGTTATTTCGAGAACAGATTGCCAAGGGTGGCCCTGTCACCGTGACAGATCCACAAATTATCCGTTATTTTATGACCATTCCAGAAGCTGCAGAACTGGTTATCCAAGCCGGCGCAATGGGACAGGGCGGTGATGTATTTGTACTGGACATGGGCTCGTCAGTAAAAATTGTGGATTTGGCGAAACGGATGATTCATCTTAGCGGATTCACAGTAAAAAATAGTGAGAACCCAGATGGTGATATCGAAATAACTTTTACTGGATTACGTCCCGGCGAGAAATTATTTGAAGAGTTGTTAATTGGCGAAAATGTTAGCCAAACGGCTCATCAGAAAATAATGCGAGCGGAAGAACATGTCATTCCATGGCAAGACTTACAACTCATACTGACAGAGTTGCAACATGCTATGAGCGTTTCAGATTATGAACAAATCAGAAGCATTCTCGGGAAATATGTGGATGGCTTTATGCCCCAATGCGGAATTGAAGACTGGTTAAGTCACAAAGTTGTGGTAAACCAATAAAAAATTGGCCCAATTAATTTTACATAGAGACAGATTATGGATAAAACACTCAATATTGCAGTTGCTGGAACCGGTTACGTTGGTTTGTCTTTAGCTGTTTTACTGGCACAACACCACAATGTTACTGCTTTGGATATTGTCCCTGAAAAAGTGGATCTGATTAACGCCAAAAAATCTCCGATTGTGGATAGAGAGATTGAAGATTTTCTCGCCAATAAGCCCTTAAATTTAACTGCCACAACTGATAAAAACAGTGCTTATGAAAAAGCTGATTTTGTCATTATTGCCACCCCAACAGATTATGATTCTGTCACCAATACCTTCAATACCAAATCCGTTGAAGCAGTTATTCAAGATGTTATAGCCATTAATCCAAATGCAGTCATGGTCATTAAATCGACCATCCCAGTTGGCTATACCAGTACGGTCAAAAACAAGTTTGGTACAGAAAATGTTTTCTTCTCACCCGAATTTTTACGCGAAGGGAAAGCCTTATACGACAACCTTTACCCATCGCGCATCGTGGTGGGGGAGCAGACTGATCGAGCCCGCCTATTTGCCGATTTATTGCTAGAGGGCGCAGTAAAAAAAGATGTACCAGTATTATTTACTGATCCTACAGAAGCAGAAGCGATTAAATTATTTTCCAATACCTATCTGGCGATGCGGGTAGCGTATTTTAATGAACTCGATAGCTACGCAGAAACACATAATCTGAACAGCCGCCAAATTATAGAGGGTGTGGGCTTGGATCCACGGATTGGCGACCACTACAATAATCCTTCATTTGGTTATGGCGGTTATTGTCTGCCAAAAGACACCAAGCAATTATTGGCCAACTACGACACAGTGCCAAACAGTTTGATTAGAGCTATCGTTGATGCCAATACCACCCGTAAAGACTTTATCGCCGATCAAATTATTAAGAAAAATCCGCAGGTCGTGGGCATCTATCGTCTGGTAATGAAACAGGGGTCGGACAATTTCCGCGCCTCGGCAATTCAGGGGATTATGAAGCGCATCAAAGCTAAAGGTATTGAAGTTATTGTGTACGAACCAGTTCTTGAAGAGCCTGAGTTTTTCCGTTCCAAAGTGGTCAACGATTTGGCAGCATTTAAACAACAATCCTCATTAATTATTGCCAATCGTATTACCGATGATATTCAGGACGTCAAAGACAAAATTTATACCCGTGATTTATTTGGTCAGGATTAAAAACGCTTTAAATATCTGTGACAGGGGTTGAACTACTATTTGGCATAAATCCTGTATGCTCGAATTGTGATGAAGTGATATTTTGATTCAATAGCTGATTGGCTTGCTCATCAAAATCAGCATATTTCGAGATAATAGGTGAAATGAAAAAGATTAGCTCACTGACTGATTTGGCAATTAATGGTGCTCCCCCTGCATTTGACGAGACACAGCATGTTGGCCGACCCAATATCGGTAGTAAGTCAGAATTTATTGAATATGTAGATAAAATTTTTGACAACCGGTGGCTGACCAATAATGGTGATTTGGTTCGAACATTAGAACAGCGAATAGCCGATAAGCATCATGTCAAAAATTGTGTAGCGATGTGTAACGGTACAATAGCACTGGAAATTGCTATTCGTGCACTGAACTTAACGGGGGAAGTCATTATCCCCTCGTACACTTTCATCGCTACAGCGCACGCCCTGCATTGGCAGGAGATCACACCAGTTTTTGCCGATATTAATCCTCACACGCATTGCCTTGATCCCGATGCTGTTCGCAAAATGATCACGCCCAGAACCTGCGGGATTATTGGTGTGCATTTATGGGGACATGCCGCACCGGTTGATGAGCTGCAACAAATCGCCGATGAATATGACTTAAAGTTAATGTTTGATGCTGCCCATGCTTTCAACGGTACTTATAAAGGGACAAAAATTGGTAATTTCGGTCAGGCTGAAGTCTTGAGCTTTCACGCTACTAAATTTTTCAATACCTTTGAAGGTGGCGCGGTACTGACCAATGATGATGACCTGGCCGAAAAAATGCGCTTAATGCGTAACTTTGGATTCTCAGGGCTGGATAATGTGATTCATCCAGGTACGAATGGCAAAATGATAGAAATTGCCGCTGCAATGGGCTTGGTTAACCTGGAAAATGTTGAGAATGTCGTTGAGATAAATAAACAGCATTATGAAGGGTATCAAAAAGGGCTTGCCGGTCTTGCCGGAATCAGCCTTTTTCAATTTGACAAAAATGAGCATAACAACTATCAGTATGTGGTGATGGAAGTCGGACCGGACTGTCCAATAAGTCGCGATGAAATGGTTGATGTATTACATGCCGAAAATGTCAGAGCCCGAAAATACTTCTGGCCGGGTTGTCATAATATGCATCCCTACAAACAGTTATTTCCGCACGCTGGTTTACTCTTACCTAATACGCTTGCGGTAGCAGAGAGAGTGGTTGTTTTGCCAACCGGGACAGCAATGACAGAAGAGGCTGTTGCAATGGTTTGCGATATTATTCGATCATTCATAAAGGGCTAGCATGAAACTGGGGATCATGCAGCCATACTTTTTTCCTTATATTGGCTATTTTCAATTGATGAATTATGTCGATAAATGGATTGTATTCAATGATATTCAATTCATTGATAAGGGGTGGATAAACCGTAATCGCATATTGCACCCTGATATTAATAAACAATGGCAATATCTGACAGTACCATTAACCGGCAGAAAACAGTTCGATAAAATCACGGACATTTCCATAAAACCTCACGAAGAATGGCGCGAAACAATATTAGGCAAACTGAGCAGCTATAAGAAAAAAGCACCTTTCTATGACAGAACACGCGAGTTTGTTGCTGATTGTTTAATGTCTACGGAAAGTAACCTGTCAAATTTTGTCAGCGATGTGTTAATTAAGACAGCAAAACAACTCTCCATTCAAACTCCTATTCATATTCAAACCAATCTGAATTTAGACTTACCAGAAATTATGCATCCCGGAGAATGGGCTTTGCGTATTTGTGAAAAGGTGGGAGCAGACGAATACATCAATCCACATAGTGGCTATGAGATTTTTGAGGAGAAAGATTTCGAGAAATCTGGCATCAAGTTGAATTTTATAAAACCAAGGTTAACTCCCTATATTCAACGCAGAGCCGGATTCGTACCTGGATTGTCAATAATTGATGTGATGATGTGGAATAACGAGGATGAAATTCACGACATGTTAGTGAACGACTTTGATATTTGTTCTGTAGAAGGACTAAAAAATGGATGATATTGAGCAATATTACAGTCAACGTGTTGCTCAAAGTCAGGATCTGTTCTGGCAAGTTGGTAAAACTGTTAACGGACAACCTGTAGGAACTGAGCAGCTAAATTTAATCATTGATAGCATCAACTCGGCACTTGAGCTCGATTCTCAGGATATCGTGCTGGATATTGGATGCGGAAATGGACTGGTTACTCGTAAGATTGCCGAACAGGTCAGCAACATTACTGGTATTGAACGAAACAAAGCGTTATTTGCTGAAGCGGTACGCCATAAATTAGGGCTTAATCAACACTATGTAAATAGTGATGTTTTATCATATAAAGCTGAAAATATCGTAGCGAATAAACTCTATTTATACGAAGTCATTCAGCATATCAGTCATCAACAAATAATAGCTTTTCTGACACATTTATCTTCATTGCTTGTTGATGAGGGGCAAAAAGTCTTTATCGGTGGAGTACCGGATGAAGAGCGTAAATGGTCTTTTTATGATTCTCCAGAGCGTCGCGAGGGGCTTTTCAGATCGTTGATAGATAAAGGGGCAGATCCGATTGGGTTTTGGTTTCACCGAGAAGAGTTTCATTTTCTTGCAAAACAATTAGGTATGACTGCAAAGATAATTGAGCAGCCCCCAGCACTTTATACTCGTCATTATCGATTCAATTGTCTGCTGACCAAACAATAATCATGCGAAACCTCATTGTTACAGGTATGCCTCGTTCGGGAACCAGTTGGTTAGGTCAAATCATTAACAGTGACCCCAGAGTTAGGTTTCGCACAGAACCTTTATTTGCTTATCGCTACAAAAACATTATTAATCCAGCCTCCAGCTGTGATGATGTGAATGACTTTATTAACGCTTTATATGATGTTGATGATGATTTTATTTTGCAAAAGGAAAATCAAAAAGCGGGTTTTTATCCTGAATTTGAAAAGGCTGAAACACGACCGATAATGGCTTTTAAAACGACACGTCATTTTGAACTTTTGGAAAAATATCTGTCTTGTGTTGCCGATTTATCAATTATCGCTATTATTCGTCATCCCTGCGCCACCATTAATTCATGGTTTAACTCTTATAGAGAATTTGAAAAAAAAGGCTGTCAACCTCAAAAAGATTGGCGCTCTGGAGAGTGCCGAAAAAATGAAATTGGAGAATATTGGGGGTTTAATGATTGGCTTTTGAGCACGGCTCAATTTGTTCAACTGAATAAACAATATAAAAATTTTCATCTCGTTCGCTACTCAGATCTTGTCGAGAATACAAACTCAGAAGTAAGTCGGTTGTTTATAGAACTAAATTTGGACATTCAGGCTCAGACATTTGACTTCATCAATGCATGTAACGATCGTCATGACGATGATGCTTATTCAGTATTTAAAGATAAGAAAATAGTCAATCACCAATGGCGTGATCAATTAGATATCAATATCGTAAATACAGTTATTCAGGAAACACTTGCTGCAGATCTGGGCTATTTTCTGGAATAAGTGATAGATAAGCCGGATCAAAATATTACAAGCCACAGGCTCTCTATTTATACTTTTAAAAATTAAGCACAACCGATAACGAACATAAGCGACGATACTGTATAATTCTCGTTTGCTTATTCGGAGGACAGCAATCAGTGTGTGGAATAGTCGGTGGTATTGCTGAGCGGAATGTAGCACCAATTTTAATGGAAGGACTTCGTCGGCTAGAGTATCGAGGTTATGACTCCTCCGGTGTGGCCCTACTCAATGCGGATGCTAATATTCATCGTGTCAGGTCGTTGGGCAAAATCAAGCAACTCGAAGCCAAAATCGATGCTGAAAATACCAGTTTTTCCGGTCAGATGGGCATAGCCCATACCCGCTGGGCAACTCATGGCATACCCTCTGAAAACAATGCTCATCCGCACATCTGTAATCATCGAATCGCCGTTGTGCACAACGGGATAATCGAAAACTACCAAGTTCTCAAACAACAACAAATTCATCAGGGTTACCGTTTTACCTCTGAGACCGATACCGAAGTTGCTGCTCATTCTATTTACCAGTATCTCTACGGCGATGCCTCTCCAACGGCAAACAGAACTAGCCTTTCACTACTTGATGCGGTAATCGAAGCAACACGTGATTTTGAAGGTGCTTATGCGCTTGGTGTGATTGCTACCGATGATCCCAATACTCTGATAGCTGCGCGTAAAGGTAGTCCGCTGGTCATTGGTATTGGGATCGGCGAGCATTTTATCGCCTCAGATGTTTCTGCATTATTGCCAGTAACACAAAATTTTATTTTCCTGGAAGATGGCGATGTGGCCCGCCTAACTCGTGAAAGCGTAGAAATATACAGCGCAATTACGGGTAAAAAGGTGGAACGCCCTGTCAAACAATCAACACTGAATATTACTGCTGTAGAACTCGGCGAACATCGTCACTACATGCATAAAGAGATATTTGATCAGCCTCAAGCAGTCATCGACACTCTGGAAGGGCGGGTAACACAAGACCAAGTACTGGTTTCCACCTTCGGTCCTGGAGCAGAATCCATTTTTAAAAGTATTGAACGGCTGCATATAATTGCCTGTGGCACAAGTTACCATGCTGGCATGGTCGCAAAATACTGGGCGGAAGATATTGTAAGATTACCTTGCCAAGTTGAAGTGGCAAGTGAGTTTCGCTATCGAAATCCTGTCATTGAAGATAACACCTTATTTGTGACCATTAGTCAATCGGGTGAAACTGCCGATACCTTGGCGGCATTACAGCAAATTAAGGCGCATGCAGCAGAAAGCCCCGAGGCTTTTGCAGCCAAAAATATTCCCACGTTATCTATTTGTAATGTGGCGGAGAGTAGTCTTACTCGGGAAGCCGATCTGAGCTACCTCACCCATGCCGGCCCAGAAATTGGTGTAGCTTCCACCAAGTCATTCACCACACAATTAGTGGCATTAGCGTTATTGCTAACCTGTATAGGCAAAGTCAAAAAACGTATTTCCCGTGAACGTGAAAAACACATCACTCAAGGCCTGCAGAAATTACCTAACCTGATCCAGAACGCCTTGATGCATGAGCAGGAAATTCAGGACATCGCCCAGGATTTTGCCGATAAACAACACGCTTTGTTTTTAGGCCGTGGCACTATGTTCCCTATAGCCCTTGAAGGAGCCTTAAAGCTCAAAGAGATCAGTTACATTCATGCTGAAGCTTACCCTGCTGGTGAGCTGAAACATGGTCCATTAGCCCTAATTGATGAGAATATGCCAGTTATTGCTATTGCTCCACTGGATGACTTATTGGAAAAGCTAAAATCCAACCTGCAGGAAGTGAAGGCACGCGGGGGGCAAATGATTGTTTTTGAAGACGAACGTTCTGATATTAGTTCTGAATCTGGCTTTAAAGTGATTAAAGCTACCACTAATGTCGGACGTATCACAGCCCCAATAACTTACAACATTTTACTCCAGCTACTTAGTTATCATGTTGCATTGATAAAAGGGACTGATGTTGATCAGCCGCGTAATTTAGCGAAATCTGTAACAGTAGAATAATGTTTTCATGCAATTTATAATTGGTCATGATTTTATGAATATATTTAAAACATTACAAAGTTTAAGAGAATGTTCAACTAAAAGCAGTTATTCATCGCTGGTATTTAAGTTTTAACCTCAGAGAAAAAGCATCTGAAACTAAAACCAATGATGTATATCGGTATTAGATTGAGCTTTTTGGCACATATAAAGCTCTATTCTGGTCAGGGAAGAAAGGATTTCTTACTTTTTTATAGTTATAAGAGCTACGTTATCAAAAATACTCCGCTAATTATTTTTTACATATTTCTGATGACGATAAAGCAAAAATCGTGAGTAACTCTATATCAAGCAAGCTATTAGCTAAAAATACGATTTGGAATTTTTCAGGACTTATATTTCCCTTATTGATTGGAATTTTCTCAATACCAATATTGATAGAGGGTATGGGAAAAGAACGTTTTGGATTACTTACCATAATCTGGATGGGTGTAGGTTATTTCAGTCTTTTCGACATGGGGCTTTCACGGGCGCTTACTAAGCTTATTTCGGAAAGACTTGGGAATAATAATGCTGATGAAAACTTTGGCTCGCTTATTTGGAGTGCATTATGGTTGATAATTTCTTTTGGATTTTTAGCATCTATTTTGCTTGGATTAAGCAGCACAGCTTTGACGCAAAATGTTTTGTTAGTGCCTAATACCCTTATTCAAGAGGCAACTTTAGCACTTATTATTTTAAGTTTTGGTTTACCTTTTGTGATCCTAACAACAGCAATGATCGGAATTTTAGAGGCGCACCAAAACTTCCGTTTAATTACTTTAATTCGTATTCCGTTGGGATTGCTAACATTTTTAGGACCTCTCGCAACACTTCAATTCACACCCAGCTTAGTCTGGGCAACCTTAGCAATGTTGCTAGGGCGTATTATAGCTTGTGCCATCTACTTTATGGCAGCCACAAGTTGCAGAAGAGAGTTATTAGAACCTCAATTACCTAGTAAAGGTGAGACTAAAGCACTATTTCAATTTGGAGGTTGGTTAACTGTTACCAATATTATTGGTCCATTAATGGTTTATTTTGATCGGTTCTTAATTGGTGCAATTATTTCAATGAGTGCAGTGACATATTACGTTACACCTTTTGAAGTTTTATCACGATTGCAATTAATTACTGCAGCTATTATGGGCGTAATGTTTCCAGCTTTGACTAGACTGTTGGTGAATGAACCAAAGCGGTTGTTTTTTTTATACTCTAAAACAACTCAGTCATTACTATTGATAATATTACCTATTACAACGTTTATTTTTTTGTTTGCCCCCGAAGGTTTAGCATTATGGCTAGGAAAAGACTTTAGTGAAGAGTCAACTACCGTCGTTAAACTTTTAGCAATAGGCTGGCTAATCAATATTCTCGCTCAAGGGCCTTTCACGATATTACAAAGCCATGGGCGACCAGACTTGATAGCGAAAACACATATAGCCGAGCTTATTCCTTACGGTGTTATGCTGTGGTTCCTAACAAATCGATACGGAATATCTGGAACAGCAATGGCATGGGTCCTGCGTGTTTTAATCGATACCATTATTTTAAATAGTCTGGTATGGGTGCATATTCCTATAATTAGAAAAATACTCTTGCGAACATTAGTAATATTAGTTCTTATTATAATTTTTGCAGGAGCAACATGGTCTATAAATGAGCCATATTTTCGCATGGGATTATTTTTTATTGTGGTTTTAATTATTGCTCCTCAAGTATTTAAAACTATAAAAGAAATTTTTAATCCAACCAAAAAAGAAAGCTATGATCAAAGCTAACAAAGAAGTGAATTCTATTTTTTGCCACACTGAAAATATAAAATCAGTCTTATCTGATACTTGGCCGGAAGATGGTTTGCAAATTTTAAATATGTGCCCAGTTTGTGGGAGAGCCCAACGTAAAGTTCTGCATAAAGACCTAAGTGATCAGATATTTTTTTGTGCACCAGGTAAATGGGTAATGTTTCAGTGTCTGCAATGCGATTCAGGGTATCTTGACCCTAGACCAAATGAAGAAACTATTCATCTCGCATACAAAACTTACTTTACACATGAAAGCAATGCCCTTGAAGAAAAACCAACCTTGATAAAGTTAATAAGAAAAGCGCTTGGCAATGGTTATAGAAATTGGAAGTTTGGCACCTCATACAAACCTTCAACCTTTTTTGGAATTGCTGTTGTCTGGTTGATGAAAGATATACACAAAACGATTGATTCAGAAATGCGGAATCTTAGAAAACCGAAACAAGGCGATAAAATACTAGATTTTGGCTGTGGAAATGGGGAATTTCTAAGTGATGCGAAGGCTGCTGGATGGGAAACTTATGGTATTGACTTCGACAAAGAGGCGGTAACAGTTGCCCGAAGTAAGGGGTTAAATGTTATTCAAGGCGGTTTTACTGAACTTGAAGCATTAGATGAAAATTTTAATGTGATTACCCTGTCTCATGTCATAGAACATGTACATGAGCCCGTACGATTAATTGAGCTATGTTATGAAAAGCTCACACAAGATGGCCAATTATGGATTGAAACACCTAATCTAAATTCTCAGGGGCATGGAATATATGGTCGACATTGGAGAGATTTAGATCCTCCGAGACATTTGACACTCTTTACAACTGAGAGCTTAACTCAATTGCTTAGCAATGCTGGATTCACTAATGTAAAAATTGAAATCGAGCATCCAGCTATCGATATGGTTTTTAATGCAAGTAACGCGATTCAATCAGGGGAGAAATCGCTAAACAACTTATTAGGTCATAAATCGTTACCGAATAAAAAATGGCGAAAATTAAAAAAAAATGCATCTAAAGAATATAAAATTCGTGAATTCATCACAATTTCTGCCTATAAATAAATCATTTCATCTTTCCGAAGGCTTTCACTGGATGTCTTTAACATGAACTCCGAAAATGTATCAATAAAAGATATAGTAGCAGTGGTAGTGACTTACTTCCCAGACGAAGCTTCAATCGACAACATCAAGACGTTATTGAAATATTTTCAGAAAGTAGTGATAGTTGATAATACGCCTGATAATGGATTAATTGATATTTTAAATAATGATAGTGTACATATAATTAAAAATTATAATAATTTAGGGGTGGCGCATGCACTCAATCAAGGTATAAAGATAGCAAAAAATATGGGGGCGAAATGGGTTATAACATTTGATCAAGATTCTAGATTATTAGTCAATTATCCTAAAGTAATTATGGATTACAGCAATGCTCAACCTAATAATGATAATAAAACATCAATAATCGGATGTAATTATACAAATCCTGACACTGGAAGAAGTTTTTTTAATGACCCAAATAATCTAAATAAATTCAATATCGTTCAGGAAGTAATCACATCAGGAATGGCTTTTACAATAGATACTTATGAAAAAATTGGTGGTTTTGACTCCAGTTTTTTCATAGATTTTGTAGATCACGATTTTTGTAGTCAAGCAAGTGTTAGAGGAGTTCAGTGTCTTATGACGAGTTCACCTCTCATTCAGCATTCAATTGGTAACCAAACAGCACATCGTTTCTTTCATAAAACAATATACGCAAGTAATCACTCTGCTGCTCGGAGATATTATATGGCGAGAAATTTTTTATATTATAGAGCTAAATATAAAAATACACATAGTGAACGTGTAAAGTTTTTTTTAAAAGTTATGATAAAAGATTGGATAAAAATTTTCCTTTACGAACAACAAAAATATAGGAAAATGAAACATATATTTCGAGGTTTTTGGGACTACAACAAAGGCAAACGCGGTAGGATAGATGGCCTTGAAGTCTGAAGTTAAATATATCAATGAACCACTGATTAGTGTAGTACTGGCAACCTTCAATGGTGAAAAATATATTAATGAACAAATTGATAGTATTTTAAAGCAGAGCTATCCTAAGTTTGAGCTTATTATTGTTGATGACCACTCTACTGATAATACTGTGTCAATCATAGAAAAATATTCAAACTATGACGACAGAATAAGAGTTTATGTATCTGATATAAATCGTGGGCTTGTTAAGAATTTTGAACGCGGACTATCGTATTCGATAGGAGATTTCATTGTACTTTCTGACCAGGATGACATTTTTCACATTGATAAATTGCAATTAATGATTGATTGTTTCAAAAGAAGTCCTAACGTATCTCTAGTATTATCAGATTTAAAAGTTATTGATGCGAAAGGTCTCACAATTTCCGAGTCATTCTGGAACTATCAAAATCTTAAACCACAAAGTGGAAAACCTTTTAAAAGACTTGTATTCAATAACTTTTCTACTGGTTGCGCTATGATGTTCCGTCGAAATTTATTAGATATAGCACTTCCATTTCCTGATGATATTGTAGTCCATGATTGGTGGTTGGCACTGATTGCATCAAAGCAGAACTCAGGTGGAATTGAACTTATTTCATCCAAGCTGACTTTTTACAGACAGCATGATCAGAACATGATTGGTGCAAATCCGTCTTTTAGAGTCACCTTAAAATTATTAAGTGAATTTCTCCTGTCCCCCTCAACAATTAGCAATTTAATAAGTACAAAAGTCAAAGATCTTGAATACCATCAAGATAGGCTTGGTGCTTATCTAGAATCTGGTATATGGTCATCTGAAGAGCGTGATGTAATCATCAATACAAGAAAAATGTTTCAAGAGATTCCCAAAGACAAAAATTTAAGTATTTTGTTAAGACTTAAAAAATTACCGCATCGTGTTGTAGTGGTATCTAGAGCTAGACAAATTAAATTCATATTATTCATGATGTTAATTACTTTGTGGCCATGCAGAAAATGATTTTTATAGTGCTGGGATTTATAATGATTTTGCGTGTCCAATCTACTGACCAATTTAAGGAATTATTAAAGTTTTAGCTAAAATGCATGAAAGGAGGTTTAAACAAACCTGCAATGAATCAAAAAGAAATTTTTGAATTTCGTTAATTGAATGATGGATCAATTTTAGTGACTAAAACTGGATCAAAATCATGGCCTTTGTGATGAATAAGCTAGCTTCAACATTATTCTTTATTTATATTGGAAATAAAGGTCAAAGGATGTTCCTGATTCTTATGAGCTTATGGCCTCTATTTCTAAGTTTTCTTGTGAGCGTGTTAGCAATTCAGTTCTATTTGAATAGCAAAGATGCGATCCAGCTTGTTTCAACAGAGAGTTGATGTCTTGTTGGACAGGTCTATAACAATCTCAGTTGTATCTCATGGTCAGGCAAATCTTGTAAAAGCCTTATTGAGTGATCTGGAAAAAATCAATACTAACCTTATTCGCGAAGTGATCGTCACATATAACATTCCTGAAATACATGATTTATTTGTCACCAATGCTAAGTTACATGTAATTAAAAATAATAGTCCCAAAGGATTTGCTGCAAATCATAACGCAGCATTTCAACAGGCAACAGGTGATTATTTCTGTGTCCTTAATCCTGATATTCGATTAAAAGACAATCCTTTTGTAACGTTGTTAGAAGAAATGAGAGCGTTAAAGCTTGCCATGATTGCACCAGCGATCATTGATGAAAACGGCCAGTATGATGACAGTGTCAGGAAATTTCCGACTATTCGTAGTTTGTTGAAACGGCTTATTTTGGGGAAACATGATCATTATCTGTTCTCTAAAACAGATAAGGTGCTTTATCCAGATTGGGTTGGTGGGATGTTTATGCTTTTTGATAGGCATGCTTATCAAGCAGTAAATGGTTTTGATGAGCAATATTTCTTATATTATGAAGATGTTGATATATGTGTGAGGCTTTGGGACAAAGGGTTGCCTATAGCGGTATCACCACAAGTATCGGTTATCCATCAGGCGCAAAGACAGAGTCACAGAAGGTTAAAGTATTTGCGATGGCATCTCAACAGTATGATACGTTTTTTTGCTAAATATCGAGGCCGTTTTCCGACGATTTCAAATCGGTAATAGGAAATTTTCAAATGGATTTGGCGAAAGAGAAGTTAATTTGTAAGAAATACCGAGTTGATTAGCAAAATAATGTTCTAGATCTTTAATACGTAGGTTTTTGAGTTTTAAATAGTTACTTATCCTTACCTTACTCCACAGAATTGAATGAACCAAGGAACAAATATGGTTACAGTAAACACACTAAATTGTTTTAAAGCCTACGACATTCGTGGCAAATTGGGTGACGAGCTCAACCCAGATGTGGCTTACCGTATTGGTAACGCTTATGCCAAACATCTCAATGCAAAACGGGTTGTAGTCGGTGGAGATATCCGTCATACCAGTGAACCACTTAAACTGGCTTTGGCTCAAGGATTGATGGATGCTGGAGCAGAAGTAATTGATATTGGCATGGTGGGAACTGAAGAGATTTATTTTGCCTCGTTTTATCTGGATGTGGATGGCGGTATTGAGGTGACGGCAAGTCACAATCCCATGGATTACAATGGCATGAAGCTGGTTGGTCGTGATGCATTGCCGATAAGTGGTGATAGTGGCTTAAATGATATTCGCGACTTGGCTGAGAAGTTAGTTTCGCCTTTTGAGCAAGCCGCTGACCTATCAACACTTGATGTAAAGACGATAAACAGTAAAAAAATGGATTACAGCTTTCATTGGGGTGAGCAGGATATTCCAGAAATTATTACTACTAGTGAAGCAGCGTCATCGACTGAAAAGTCTCCGCTTGAAGAATTGCCGAATAAAGCGCTTTATCATCAACAATCCATTTTGGATCCATATGTTGAGCATCTACTGACCTATATCGACCTGACAAAACTCAACTCATTAAAACTGGTGGTGAATGCGGGGAATGGTGCGGCCGGGCATGTCATCGATGCGATTGAAACTCAATTTAAATCAGCTAATGTACCTGTTGAATTCATCAAAGTGCATCATGAAGCCGATGGCAGTTTTCCTAATGGTATTCCCAACCCATTATTACCCGAAAATCGTGCTGCAACTGCTGATGCAGTAATTCACAATAAAGCCGATATGGGCATCGCCTGGGATGGGGATTTTGACCGGTGTTTTCTGTTTGATGAAAATGGCCGCTTTATCGAAGGGTATTATATTGTCGGCTTATTGGCTGAAGCGTTTTTGCTCAAGTCACCCGGCGAAAAAATCATTCATGATCCACGATTGACCTGGAACACCATCGATCAAGTTGAAGCGGCGGGTGGTAAACCTATCCAATCCAAAACTGGCCATGCCTTTATTAAAGAACGGATGCGTCTGGAAAATGCAGTTTATGGTGGCGAAATGAGTGCCCATCATTATTTCCGAGACTTTGCTTATTGTGATAGCGGCATGATTCCTTGGTTGCTGGTTGCTGAGTTAATAAGTGTTGCAGGCAAACCATTGTCTGAACTGGTCAATGAACGTATGGCGAAATACCCATGCAGTGGTGAAATCAATTATCGGGTAGCAGATGTCAGTGTCATTCTTGATAAAATTCTGAAGCATTTTGCGATTGAAAATCCTGATATTGATAGAACTGACGGTATCAGCTTGGAATTTGAACAATGGCGGTTTAACTTACGCTCTTCCAATACTGAACCATTGCTGCGTCTGAATGTTGAAACTCGCGCTGATGAAACTTTAATGAAAGCCAAAGTGGCCGAAATAGAACAGATAATCCAGAGCTAATGAGAGTTTTTGTTACCGGTGCGACGGGATTTGTTGGTAAAGCGTTAGTGACCGAACTTGTTGCTGATCACCACCAAGTAGTTGCAGCATTACGAAAGCAATCCACTGAATTACCGATGGAAGTGGAACAAAGACTGATTGGTGATTTAGGCTTTTTGAGTGAATCAAATACGATCATTGATACATTGGACAATATTGATGTCGTTATTCATACAGCTGCACGTGTCCATATCATGAGAGATAATGCGGCTGATCCCTTAGATGAGTTTCGGAAAATAAACGTAGACTCCACTCAAGAACTTGCCCGTCAGGCGGCCAAAGCCGGGGTGAAGCGTTTTATTTTTTTAAGTTCAATTAAAGTAAATGGTGAGTCAACAGATAATAGGCCGCCATTTCATGAATCAGATGAGCCTGCGCCTGAAGATCCTTATGGCCAATCAAAACTTGAAGCAGAGCGAGCTTTATTTGAGTTGGCGCGAGCAACTCCAATGGAAATTGTGATTATTAGGCCACCATTAGTTTATGGTCCAGGCGTTAAAGCAAACTTTGCAAGTCTGATTAAATTGGTCAATAAGGGGATTCCATTACCTTTTGGCGCAATCCAAAATAAACGTTCTATGTTGGCGATCAAAAATCTGGTGAGTTTTATAAAACTCTGTATGGCTGCTCCTGATGCAGCGAATAATGTATTTCTGATTGCTGATGAAGATTCACTCTCCACAACGCAACTTTTAAATAATATTGCTCAAGCATATGGACGTCCTGTTCGACTAATACCTGTGCCAGCAAGTTGGATGGCTTTTTGTGCAAAACTGATAGGCAAACAAAACCTTACTGATCGATTGTTTGGAAACTTGCAAATTGATACTAGCAAGGCTGTTCAATTATTAGGGTGGAAGCCTGCCACTAACATGATGCAACAACTAAATGATATGGCCAAATTAGATAGACAATCCGGTTTTAAAAACCCTTAAATACGAGTATTACATGACACATGTTGTTATCCGTTTATTGGATATTATTTTTTCAGTTTTAGGATTGTTAATCTGTTCGCCTATATTTTGCATACTGCTGATTATCGGATGGATTGATACGGGATCACCTGTTTTTCGACAAGAGCGTGTAGGGCGTTTTCAAAAGCCATTCATTTTGTTGAAATTCCGTACCATGAAAAAAGATACTGCCCATGTGGCGAGTCATCTTGCCAGTGCCTCGTCCATTACTCCCTTTGGACGTTTTCTACGTCGAACCAAACTTGATGAGTTGCCACAGCTTTGGAATGTGCTGAAAGGTGAAATGAGTCTTGTTGGGCCAAGACCTTGTTTATTTAACCAAGATGAACTCATTCAAGAGCGAGAAGCTAAAGGTGTGTTTAATGTTAGACCAGGCATTACTGGACTCGCTCAAATCAATGAAATTGATATGTCCACCCCTGAATTGCTGGCGGAGACTGATGCAAAAATGATCCGCGAATTAACATTATTCAACTATTTAAACTATATTTTTCACACTGCGTCCGGTAAAGGAATGGGCGATCGAGTACTTTGATTCAGGTATGGATGTTTCTCAAGATCAACTGAAATTGGCCGGAAAAAAGACCAGATTTCGTAAAAGTTTGTTAGTATAGCGGCTCGTTAACTGATGAGCGACAATGTGTTTTGATTTAATTGTCTGAAGTTAATAACATTTTTATCTGAAGGCTGTAACCCAATTTCAGAAATTATTGTCACTAGCTCCCTAACTCTCAATTTTTACAATGTGTAGCTTTGTTGCACTGGCCATGTATTAAATAAATATAAAAGACATGATGCTTATACCTACTATTCTTTGCGGCGGTGCAGGTTCTCGACTGTGGCCACTGTCCCGAGCTATGCACCCGAAACCCTTTATCCGTTTAACTGACGGAGAAAGTCTTCTCCAAAAGGCCTTTATTAGAGGCGTGCAACAAAAAAATGTACAGGAAATACTAACTGTTACTAATCGCGAATTGCTATTTAAAACAGAAGACGATTATCGCGAAATCAATCAGGAAAATATTCCGACATCCTTCATTCTCGAGCCTTTTGGAAGAAATACTGCGGCTGCCATCGCCGCTGCCGCATTAAACGTCAGAAAGCACCATGGTGAGGATGCCGTTTTGCTGGTGCTGGCGGCAGATCACCTTATCAATGATAGTGATGCATTCACAGTAGCAGTTGATAAAGCCGTCCAACTTGCCGAAAACAATAAATTAGTCACTTTTGGTATTCAGCCAACCGCACCGGAAACTGGCTATGGCTACATTGAAGCTGATGGATATGAAGTTAAACGCTTCGTAGAAAAACCTGATCTTCAAACGGCCAGAGACTACGTTGCCTCTGGTCGTTACTTCTGGAATTCAGGTATGTTTTGTTTCAAAGCGGGTGTAATGCTGGAGCAAATGCAACAACATTGTCCTGATATTCTCAGCGCTGTGGAATTGTGCATGGAAAATTCTCGTACTGCACATGGCGAAGGTTTTGAAGAAGTTGAGCTCAATGCCGATTTATTCAAAGCAGTGCGAGAAGATTCAATTGATTTTGCTATTTTTGAAAAGTCGTCAGAAATAGCCGTTGTCCCATGTAACCTTGGCTGGAGTGATATAGGCTCTTGGGCTGCGATGGGAGAATTAACTCCCGCCGACGAAAACGGCAATCGGGTTGATGGCAAGGCTCAGCTTTTTGATTCCACAAACTGTTTTATTCGCAGTAAAGATCGTCTTGTTGGAGCTGTTGGGGTCGACAATCTGATCATCGTCGACACAGCAGATGCTTTTCTGGTTGCGCATGGAAACCGTGCCCAGGATGTTAAACAAATTTATACTGAATTAAAAAATGCTGATCATGAGTCGCATAAACTGCACAGAAAAGTCTATCGGCCATGGGGTAGCTACACAGTGCTGGAAGAAGGGCCTCATTTCAAAATTAAACGTATTGAAGTTAAACCGCATTCCAGTTTGAGTCTGCAAATGCACGAGCATCGTTCAGAGCACTGGGTGGTTTTAAAAGGTGAAGCCAAGATAGTAAATGGCGATAAAGAATTGACCATTTCGCGAGATGAGTCAACTTTTATCCTTGCCGGCCATAAACATCGGCTTTGCAATGCAACAGATAACGAACTGGTGATTATTGAAGTTCAGACAGGTAAATATGTCGGTGAAGACGATATAATTAGATTTGAAGATGTGTACGGACGATGTTAAATAAAATTAACATTACTGCTCGTCTTTACGAACCAAAATCTCAATTACACATTTTCAGTAATAAAAGAAGATAAGCAGTGCTTTTAATGCTAAAAAATTTATGGCTATACCGCGGCTTTATTACCGGTAGTGTAAGACGCGAATTTCAGCTTAAATATCGAAACTCCATTCTGGGCGCTGCATGGACGGTCATTCAGCCACTATCAATGATTATTGTTTATACCGTAATTTTTTCACAAATCATGCAAGCTAAATTGCCTGGTATTGAAAATGTTTTTGGTTATAGCATTTATCTTTGTGCAGGCATTATCACTTGGGGCTTATTTGCAGAAATCGTCAACCGTTCTCAAACTGTGTTTATAGAAAATGGTAATTTGCTTAAAAAATTGAGTTTCCCACGGCTTTGTTTACCCGTTATTTTGACGTTTAATGCCTTGCTTAACTTTCTGATCATTTTTGCATTATTCCTGATTTTTCTTATCGTGACGGGCAGCTTTCAAGGATGGGTTATGCTCGCGATTGTTCCTGTACTAATTCTGCAGGTCATGTTTGCAGTGGGGTTGGGGATGGTCATAGGCGTGTTAAATGTTTTTTTTCGGGATGTGGGGCAACTATTTTCCGTGATATTACAATTCTGGTTTTGGCTTACACCAATCATTTACCCGATTGATATTTTGCCTGCAACAATTCAGCCTCTCATGCAATATAACCCCATGTATCCCATAATGGCAGCCCATCAAACTGTGATGGTGCACGGTGTTTTGCCCGATTGGCCAACCCTACTACCTATTTTGATTTTGGCTGCGATGCTATGTATTTGGGGGCTAAGGCTCTTTCGCAAACATAGTGGTGATATGGTGGATGAGCTCTGATGGGAAAAATTACAGTAAGTAACCTAGGAAAAGCCTATAAGACTTACCCTTCTAAACTGGCTCGACTCAAAGAATGGTTGATCCCTTTTAATCAGCCTCGCCATCAACTGCATTGGGTATTGCAAAATATCAATTTTGAAATTAAATCGGGCGAAGCCGTTGGTATTATAGGTATTAACGGTGCAGGTAAGAGTACGTTACTGAAAATGTTAACGGGTACTACTCAACCTACAACTGGTTCTATTGAAATTACAGGTCGTGTCGCTGCATTACTTGAACTCGGCATGGGGTTTCATCCTGATTTCACCGGTAGACAAAATATCTACATGTCCGGTCAGTTATTAGGTATGAGTTCTGAAGAAGTTACTAATCTTATGCCAGAGATCGAAGCTTTTGCCAAGATAGGCAACTACATCGATCAGCCCGTAAGAATTTATTCAAGTGGCATGCAAGTCAGGTTAGCTTTTAGTATTGCGACAGCCAAACGCCCAGATATTTTAATTATTGATGAGGCTTTATCAGTTGGGGATGTAGCTTTTCAAAGGAAATGTTTTCACAGAATTGAGTCGTACCGTACAGCTGGTACAACACTGCTCCTTGTGACACACGATAATGAAACAATCAAAAAAATTTGCAATCGTGCATTGTTCATTAAAAATGGACATTTGGCAGCTTTTAGCGATGCAAAGTCTGTATGCGACAAATATGAACAATATCTCTTTAACGGTATGAGCAATGAAAATCAAGCGAAAGTTGATCCATTAAATCTAAAAGCAACAACCGCTAATTTTGATCCTGAATTAGAAGCCACAGAACAAATGATTTACGGAAATGGAAATGCACAAATAGAATCATGCTGGTTAGTTGATTCAAATGATCGCCAAGTCAACGTTATTCCTTCAGGTGAAACATTTAGCTTTTGTTACAAAGTTAAGTTTATTGAAAAGATAGAAAAGCCGATTTTTGCCATGATGTTAAAAACGCGGGAGGGAGTTTCTATATATGGCGTTGACTCTTCTAATTTTGTTGATACAAAAACATTTTCTGCGAACGAAATTATTAAGATAAAGTTTTGTATGGATAATCCGCTAGCACCGGGTGTTTATTATTTTAATTGTGGAGTCCGCGTTAATACTAAAGAAGGTGAGGAGTTTCTTTCAAGACGACTTGATTGCGCGATATTGCGTGTTACATCAACGCCATTTACTACTGTGGCGATGGGAATGGTTGAAATGAATACTCAGTTAACCATAAAAAATATGGAATGAAGGTTATTAGATGACGGACTCTCCAATTTTTATTCACTCTTTATTTAGAGCGGGCAGCACCTATATTTTTAACGTCTTTCGTCGTTCTAAATCTGGTTATTGGTGTTATCAAGAACCTTTCCATGAAAGTGCATATTTCGCAAAACATGAACCAAATCTGTTACTGCAAGAAGGTGGCGTAAAGATGTTTGATTTTTTGCGTCACCCAACTCTTGATAAGGATTATTTTCATGAGTTGCATTCAGTATGGCCAGCTTGGAGAGATGCATTAGTCCAACCAGTAATTTACGATGCCTACTTTGCTCCTGCTCATATGGATGTTGGTATTAACTTTTTGGAAACTTTGATTGATGCCACTAAATCTAGAACTGTTATACAAGAGTGCAGAACATCTGGACGTATTGGGACTATTAAAAAAAAAATTGGCGGACACCATATATATCTGTGGCGTAATCCTTGGGATCAATGGTGGTCATATAAGGTTGCTGACTACTTTGACGTAGCAAATCAAGTGATTATTAATGGAAGAGAAGTACCAGATGTTGTTAAGCGTTTACGAAATGTAATTGCATTCGAAGCTTACAATTCCTTAAACATTAATGATTTATTTAAGCATTTCGCACTAAAGCCTCTCAGTGCTGAGAATAGTTATCTGGTGTTTTATACGTTATGGTGCTTAGGGTTACGTGAGGGGCTTCAATATGCCGATTTAATGATTAATATAGATAGACTTAGCGAATCACCAGAGTATCAAAGCGAAATTGAAAATAAACTACTAAAAGCTGATATTGAGGGTATACATTTTTCAGACTGTTCTGTCCCACAAGGTTTTTATCATATAAAAGAGCGTGACTTTTTCACATCACTTGAAAACAAAGTTTATGGTTTGCTAGTGTCATCAGGTTGGACTCAATCTGATGTTAATTTAGTAACTGAGGTTAGAAAAGAATTTGAACCATCAGTTTTGAATCAGCAAGTTAAAGTTCTGAACTCGAAAGATATAGAAGAACAGTCCCGCCGGGCGAAAGATTTAGCAAAACGATATGAAAATAAAGTTGCCCAAATATCAGTTGAATATTTGACAGTAAAAATAGAACTAGATAAAACACAAAATAGATTTGATCAAGCAGAGGCAAGAATAAACCAAGCAGAAGCTAGAATAAAGCAGGCAGATGCAGCCTTAACTGCTTTACACAAAAGTTTCTCTTGGCGAATTACTGTACCACTTAGAAAGTTGTCTAGTTTTATTAAATCAATACAGCAAAGAATAAAGAGACCTTGAAGATCATGAAGCCAGTTATTTTGCTGCTCAGTACTTATAGTTATACCGAACCGCGTCATGGGGGACAGGTCAGACTGGCAAATATTGCCAAGACTTATCAAGATGAAGGATTTTTAGTTGAAAATATAGCGATTTATGATGATGGAGGTAATAATTCTGCCACGGCAGATAATCGTGATATTGCTTTTCCATCCACAAGTCCTTATAGAAAATACAAAGGGATTGAAGCCATTTATGCTAACGACTTTTTATCGGGTTTATACGCCTCAGAAAAAAATGGGGGGTTTCTGAAGGTTATTAATAATCTTCCAAAGAAAATTGATGCTATTCACGTTGAACAACCTTGGCTTTGGGACTTAGCAACAAAAATAAAAAAGTTTGAAGCGTATAGAAATACGTTACTTATTTATGGATCACAAAATATTGAAGCTCCACTTAAACGAGAAATTTTTAATAATCTGAATTATCGATATGCTGATGAACTCGTTTTAGCAATTAGTGCACTTGAGAAAAGAGCGGCTCTAGAGGCTGATTTAGTGATCGCGGTGACCCAGTCCGACCATGATAAAATGGCTAGTTGGGGAGCAACGAATATTATTATCTCAATGAATGGGATTGCATCTTGGAAGGCGAGTGATAAGGCATTAAGTAGATGGAAATCCTTATTACCTAAATCCCCGTGGCTTTTATATGTAGCTAGCGGGCATCCACCTAATTATATTGATGTTGCAACTGCACTAGGTGGTAGCCTCGCCTGTATTCCACCAGATTCTAAGCTTGTTATTGCAGGTAGTGTTGGGAGTTTTATTTATAAAGAATTTGAGAATACCGATTTTAGTTGTATTAATTTATCTAAACTTCAGGTGTTAAATGAATTATCAGATGATAATCTCGCAGCAGTTAAAAGTTTAGCGCATGGGTTTTTACTACCAATTACGCAAGGGGGCGGTTCAAACATAAAAACTGCGGAGGCTCTCTATTCGGGAGCTTATGTTATAGGCAGTGAAATTGCTTTTCGCGGATATGAGGAGTTTTCCCAATTACCTGAAGTAACAATTGCTAAAAGCCCTGAAGAGTTTCATCACGCTATTAAAAAAGTTTTAGATCAAAACTCTTTTCAAAATACTATCGATAAGAAGCAGCAGGATTTTAGAAAATCTCTATTGTGGCAAGAAACTCTAGCAAACATGGCAACGTTGGCGAGGGCCTTAGTAATAAAAAGGAATGTCAGTGTCTAAAGTTTGGTTAGATGTTACTACTATTCTCGCATGGCAAAGACCTGCAGTAGGTGTTGTCAGACTAGAGGCTGAAACTGCCAAACATGTATTAAATTTAAAAAACGATAAGTTTAGTTTTTGTAAATTTATTAAAGGAAAGGGTTATACTCAAGTATCTAGTGCTGATGTAACTCATGCTTTAGAGCGTATTAATTTATCTGGCATAAATGTTCCTTCCAAAGAAAATGATAATGAACCGCATCAATCCGATATTCTTGTTAATACATTAAAAAGACGCATCAAAAATATAGTTTTAAGATTTATCAGACTATTACCTTCAAAATGGCACAGCTCGATATTCCAATTCATAATTAAACTGAAAACTGTAATTTTATTTTTATCGTCTAGAGATAAATTACATATTCAATTCAAATCTAGCTGGGATAAATTCAGAAATTATAAAAATAGATTAAAATTTTCATCAGTAATCAAAGAACCCTTGTTTCAACAAAATTTAGTTTCTCCCTTTTCAGCCCAAGATGTTTATATTTCAATGGGGGCTGATTGGAATCAGGGCAATCTTGATCATCTTTATTCAATAAAAAAGCAATATAGATTAAAAATAATTCTTTTTTGCTACGATCTTATTCCAATAAAGTTTCCACATTTAACGCTTGAGTGGGTCGCTAAAATATTTCCAAAGTATTACTACAATATCGCTTGGAGTGCTGATGAAATAATAGCAATATCGGAATGTTCTAAGAAGGATCTTGAAGCCTTTTTAGATAAGATAGGGACGCCTAAACCGAAAATTAGTGTGTTGAAGCTAGGTTGTGAGATACCTAATCAGATTATTTATTCAGATACATTAGAAATTAATGAAGTAATAAATAAAAAATACATTATGTATGTATCGAGTATTGAGCGTAGAAAGAATCACGAGACCCTGTACAGGGCTTACACTCAATTAATTGACCAGGGCGAAGAAAGTTTGCCTTTATTGATTTTTGTGGGAATGGAAGGCTGGGGCGTCAGCGATTTGATGACTGATCTTCGTTTAGACCGACGCGTGAAGAATCATATTAAAGTTTTGAATCATATTTCAGATTCGCAGCTTAATGCATTATATAAACATGCAATGTTTACTGTTTATCCTTCACTTTACGAAGGATGGGGTTTGCCTGTCGCCGAAAGTTTAGCCTTTGGAAAATTTTGCCTTGCTTCTAATGTTGCCTCAATTCCTGAAATTGCAGGAGATTTAATAGAATATATTGAGCCTTGGGATGTGCGAAAATGGGCTGAACAAATACTTTGGTACGCTAAAAATCCACATGATTTAGAAGTTAAAGAAGCTAGGATAAAAGCTTATTATCAACCGGTTAAATGGAAGTCGACTACGTCAAACATACTTTCAAGCGCTTTAACTATGCTGCACCAAAAAAATTATCGTCAAAATGAATTAGATAAAGTTGAACAGAGAATTTTAAGAGATTACGATAATAATGACAGTTGAATTTAGAAAAATAAAACTTAGTGTTTAGTGCTACTAAATTTATAAATATATTTTATGACTAATCGTATATAAAATTAGGTATAGAAAATTAATTTTGAAACTTATAATCCAAATCCCCTGTTATAACGAAGCCGGCACACTTGCGATTGCCCTCAATGCCTTGCCCAGACAAGTGGTTGGATTTGACACAGTTGAATGGCTGATTATTGATGATGGCAGTGAGGATGAAACCGTTAAAGTCGCCTTAGAAAACGGTGTCGATCATGTGGTTCGTCATACGCATAATCAGGGCTTGGCTAGAGGGTTTATGAATGGACTCGATGCATGTTTAAGGCTTGGAGCGGATGTGATTGTTAACACTGATGCAGATAACCAATATAATGCAGACGATATACCAAAATTAACTAATCCGATTATCGAGAAAAAAGCTGATTTGGTGATTGGTGCACGGCCAATTGAAACCATTGAACATTTTTCATTCACAAAAAAAATACTACAAAAACTAGTGTCCCGTCTGGGTAATCCGTTTATTTATTATCAATAACAC
>TARA_R110000787_G_scaffold166448_1_pt1 | contig 29936 bp, 27 predicted proteins | sample TARA_R110000787 | Tara Oceans TARA_R110000787 (sample SAMEA4397920) | marine metagenome | biome: Polar Biome; feature: [DCM] deep chlorophyll maximum layer (ENVO:01000326); material: water (ENVO:00002006), including particulate matter (ENVO:01000060) such as... | depth 35 m | reverse complement strand
TTTGCCGGTCTTGATAAAGTCATTCAGCAGCGTACTGAAAAGACAGGCATTGGCTTCAATGCTGATGTCAGCTCAAAAGATGATAGTCGTCGTAGCTCAGAACTACTGCAACAAGTAGAGCCTGAAGATTTGATCAAGTTTGGACTTATTCCGGAGCTTATCGGTCGTCTTCCAGTACTTGCTGCGCTTACAGAGCTAGACGAAGATGCATTGGTTCAGATTTTGACGGAACCTAAGAACGCCTTGGTTAAGCAGTATAAGTATCTGTTTGATATGGAAGGCGCTGACATTACGTTTACTAAAGAAGCACTTGATGCGATTGCTAAAAAAGCGATGGCACGCAAAACTGGTGCTCGTGGACTGCGCTCTATCGTTGAAAATGCTCTGTTAGAAACGATGTATGAGCTGCCTTCTATGAAGGATGCTAAGACTGTACTCGTTGATGAGCAAGTGATTAACGAAGGCAAGACGCCTGAAATTGCTTAACTGTTAACTTGCTACATCACTCGTTTGAATTAGCGAAAAGTTAGCTAAAATTTAAAAAAAGCGCTCAAACATGATCTATGTTTGAGCGCTTTTTTATGCTAAATACAAGGACTTCAGTTTAAAAGAAGCAACGAAATACTAATGTTATGGCTTCTGTTTTCAATTTTAAAACACTTTACGTATTTGTATTTGATACACTAATGTTACTAGCAACCTACCGCTTCATTCTCTGTTATATTTCAAGCGCTAGAGTTAGGCTGCTGAGCAACTAAGATTGCATCAAAGACTCGATATTACGTGTTATTTTTATGCTGTTCTAAAGATTATCCTTATTTTTACTGCTCTTAGCCTTTTACTGACACAAAATATCGAGTTAGTTTTACCATTATGGCACCTAAACTAGCATATAAATTTAAATTTCTATATTACTTTTTAAAATAAGGATATTCCTATGAAAACGCTCCCATATCCTAAGCGCTCCGTTTTGATAGCCACTGTGTTTGCCATTAGTGCTGTCGGTATTACTGGTTGTAGCGATCACACTGAAACCAAAGCCGTTGACCGTGTCGAAGAAGCGGCAGCATTGGCACGAGTAAAAGATCTCGAAGCACGCGCTGAAGTGATTAAAAGTAACATGCCAGCTGCCAATGACATGACTGCGACCGCAGGTGGCACTGATACGGCAAGTGGCAAGCCTACTATTAAGATGCCAGATGAATCTACGATTCCAGATGATGAGTTTGGTGCCGCTGTGCGTCGCGGCTTACAAATTGCCAATCACACTTATAAAGAGATGCCAAATAACGTTGGTAATCAACTGAACTGTACCAGCTGTCATCTTGGCAATGGTTCAGAGGCTTATGCTGCGCCTTGGAACAATATGCCCAGCATCTATCCTATCTATCGTACGCGCGCAGGTCGTGTCAATACGATACAAGAACGTATTAACGGCTGTTTTGAGCGTTCGATGAACGGTAAGGCACTTGATCTGGGTTCAGATGATATGAACGCGATGGTGGCTTACATGAGCTGGTTGTCACAAGACATGCCATTTGGCGTATCGCCTGAAGGTCGTGGTTTTGTCAAAGTGGATAAAAACCTCGAGCCAAACACTGATAATGGCAAAAAGCTATTTGCAGAGAAGTGTAGCGTTTGTCATGGTGCAACTGGTGAAGGTCAGTATAACGACGATGGCACTTACGTTTATCCTGCTGTCGCTGGTGAAAAGTCCTTCAATGATGGTGCTGGTATGGCACGTACCTATACGGCTGCGGCATTTATCAAAGGCAAAATGCCCTTTGGTCAAGGCAATACGTTAACTGACCAAGAAGCCGTCGATATTGCTGCTTACTTTACTCACTTGCCACGTCCGGTAAAAGCCAATAAAGACAAAGATTGGCCAAAGGGCGACGCTCCTAAAGATGTACGTCGCTAATTTAAAAATGTTATAAATGCTAGAAGAATGAAAAGCCCAGCTACCTTAGATAACTGGGCTTTTTGATTTTCCTGAGTTCTCCTTAAATCTTACTTTTTAAGGAATGCTTTTTATTTTTTAATGAATGTTAAGGCAGTTTCATATCGCCATCGACCAACCAACCAAATCGGCGCATCATATAAGCCACAACGCCAGCAATCACAGCGGGCAATATAAACATCAATAAAATAATCGCCGTCCATAATTGACCAGTACTCATAATATCTTGTGACGCTTCAATCACGCCAAATACGCCAACCAGTCCTGCAGTTCCCATACCTGCGCCTGTAGCCGTACATGCTAGCTCAAAGCCGACGGTCGCTATCGGACCGACGATAGCACTTGCTATAACAGCCGGTAATAAAATAATGGGTTTTCTGAGCACATTGGGGATTTGTAGCATGCTAGTGCCCAAACCCTGAGACACCACCCCACTTATGCCGTTGTCCTTAAAGCTGGCGACGGCAAAGCCAATCATATGCGCGGCACATCCGACGACTGCCGCCCCACCTGCAACTCCACCAAGTCCAATAGCAATACAAATCGCCGCACTCGATGTCGGCATCGTTAGCAATATACCAACCACGACAGCAATCACGATTCCCATTAATAACGGTTGTAATGTGGTTGCCGCTTGAATCCCTTGACCAATGGCATTGACCGCAGCAACAACAGGAGGATTGAGCAGCGCACATACGGCTAATGCCACCGCGCAGACCAGTAAAGGTACCAGTAGAATATCGAGCTTGGTCTTGCCTGCAACCCATGTACCAGCGCGATAAGCAAAAACTGACGCCAAATATGCACCGATTGGATTACCCGGTAGCGCAGCAAAGGTTGCCGGACCTGCGTCTTGAGCAATAAATAGATTACCTGCCATTAATGCTTCAGAGTGAGCGCCCAACATACCAGCGACCAAGCAGCTAAGCATTACCAAAGTTGGCGCTTTTAGATAATAAGCAATGCCGACACCGATGCCCGCGCCCATTAACACAGATGCCAATTTTCCGACCGCAATCAGTGTTGGAAGATTTAGCCAGCCACCGATTTGCGAGATGATAAGACCCGCTATTAAGGTGACAAAAAGCCCCAAAGCCATACCAGTAAATGCATCGATAAAGTATTTTTGAAAAAATGCTTTAAAATGACTGTGCGTGGTTACTGCTGAATTAGATACCGTCATAGCGATACTCTCGGTTAGTGTGGCAATAAAAAATTTCAATATGGTGGATTAAGTTTAAAAAAATACGCCGCTATTAGCAAAAAAAACGTATAAAAAAAGCGCCACTGTGACGCTTTTTTTCTAAACAATCAAACCAATTTAAAACTAACGACGTTGTTCAACGATAATAGAATCAATCCCGTTATTTTGCAGGCGCTGCTGAGCAGTAGCAACGGCTTGACGACTATTCATTGGGCGTGAGATCACCTGATAGATAGGCAAGCCATTACCAGTAGTGTTTTTAACGACTTTCGCATCAACACCTGCCATCAGTACTTGCGCACGGCGACGGTCGGCTTCATCAGCATCACCAAAACTGTTAATTTGTAAGATATACGTAGCAGCAGGCTTAGCAGCTTGAATGCTTGCATTGCCAGCATTGGGTTTGTTTGCATTAGTACCCGGATTGCTTGTCGCTGGCGTACCATCGTAGGTCGCATCTTCTTCAATAATAACGATATCATCATTACCAGTAGCTGCGCCAGCATTTGGCGCACTGGTTGTACCTTCAGAAATACTACCCGTACCATCATTAGCACTAGGCACATTACTGTCAGTTTGATTGACTATCACATCCGGTTCAAAATCTATGATTTCACCCAGCTGGTCATTGTCGGTCTTGTCAAATTCTTCATCAGGGACGGTTGCCATTTCTTGATTGGGTAAAATATCATAGAATTCATAATCACCATTGTCGGCATCCGGATCCACTCGTTGCTGTATTTGCTTATTAGGATCTCCAGCCGTATCAGCGGGGCTAAAATTAAACCATGGTGACAGATATAAGAATACCCCGATCATCAGCGTCAACACTGCACCAACAAACATCCATAATAAGCCTGACGCACTACTTGTTTTGCGCTTTTCAGTGGCACCTCTTGGTTTTTTGGCTAACATGGATCGCATTCTCCCTACTGAATCTATCTGTCATTATTGAATTATTACTATCAGTTGCCAGCTTTATTACATGCTAGACGGTGCAGACAGCCCTAATAAACCAAGCCCGTTACTGATAACTTGGCGTACTGCTTTAGATAAGCGTAAACGAGCTTGCATCATCGCCATCTCATCGGCGCTTGGTGTCTCACCTGAAGTCAGGCTCACAGGCAGAATACGATTGCTATCGTACCAACCATGGAATAACGCTGCCAACTCTTTAAGGTAATTAGTCAAGATGTGCGGCTCATAACCTGTCGCTGAGCGCATCAAGGTAGCAGGATAAGCGGCAAGCAGCTTAATCAACTCCTCTTCACTTGGTGCAACAAGTAATTCTTGCTGCGCCGCACCTATCGCATCATCCACACTTAAACCACTGGTTTCTAGTTTTTCTAACACACGGCAAACGCGGGCATGTGCATATTGAATGTAATAAACTAAGTTGTCTTTACTTTGCGATTTGGCAAGCTCCAAGTCAAAATCAACATGTACTTCGGGCTTACGCGCGACGTAATAAAAACGCGCTGCATCGTTGCCAACTTCGTGACGTAGCTCACGTAAGGTCACAAATTTACCAGAGCGTGATGACATTTGTACTTTTTCATTACCGCGCCATAATGCGACAAACTGCACCAACACCACATCTAAACGGTCGGCATCGATACCAAGCGCCAATAAAGCCGCTTTTACGCGCGGTACATAACCATGGTGGTCTGCACCCCAAACGTTCACGACTTTGTCGAAACCGCGATCGAATTTATTTTTATGATAGGCGATATCAGAGGCAAAGTAGGTGCTTTGCCCATTAGCGCGGCGTACGACACGGTCTTTTTCATCACCAAAGTCCGTCGATTTAAACCAGATATTGCCGTCTTTTTCGTAGAGATAGCCTTTGTCTTCTAAAATCTGTAAGACTGGTTCAATCTCACTATCAATTGATCTTTCGCTAAACCAGCATTCATAACTCACACCGAAGTCATTTAGATCGTCTTTGATATCAGCCAAAATACTGCTTAATGCTGCATTTAGAAACAGCTCATAACCATTACCAAGTAAAGCTTTACTATTGGCAATTAGACCATCGATATGGGCTTCTTTATCACCTGATAGCAGTACTTTTTCGCCATCGGCATTTATTTCGAACTGCGCATCTTCTGGCACGTTCTCGGCAATATCTGCGAAACGATGTACGTAGGTATCAGCATGCTGCGTCTTTAATGTCTGAGCAATATCACTGACATAGTCGCCTTGATAGCCGTTGACGGGGAAGGTGACCGTCTCACCATTGGTTTCTAGATAGCGCAAATAAGTACTGGTCGCTAAGATATCCATCTGGCGACCGGCATCATTGACATAGTACTCACGCGTGACATCATAGCCAATCGCCTCAAGCAAGTTTGATACGCTCATACCAAATGCAGCGCCGCGACCGTGACCAACGTGTAAGCTAGAAGTTGGGTTAGCAGAGACAAATTCGACCTGTATTTTTTGTCCGTCAAACTGCTTGCTTAAGCCAAAGCCATTTTGCAAATTGAAGATATCATCTAACACGGCAAACTTAGCTTCAGTATTCAAAAATACATTAATAAACCCTGGACCCGCGATTTCTATTTGGCGGATATCTTGATTCTCAGGCAATGCATTAACGATTTTTTCAGCCACTTGGCGCGGATTGGCTTTGGCAGCTTTGGCAGCAGTCAGGGCAATATTGCTGGCAAAATCACCATGGCTGGTATCCTTAGTACGCGTAATTTGGCTATTATTTTGCCAATCAGCCGGTAATTCGCCGTCATTTTTTAGGACTGCAATCGCACTGTCAAACAGTGAGGTAAGCGTATCGATTTGGGCTTGTGACATAGGACTATAAACTCGGATAAATAAACAATAAAAGTGGTGGAATATAAAATACGATAAAAAGATAAGTAACCTGCAAATATAACAACCTTTACCTGTTATTGCACTATTTGGACTAAAAATAGCGATAAAATACTATTTATAGCAAGGTGCTGGGGTTTATTCGACGTTTAAGGGTTATTATAATTGGCAGAGGGCTTATAGGTCAGAGTTATTGTAGCGTTCCTGTTTCCCAAGGTTGATGAAACATTCATACCTAGCCTATTCCACGTTATAATAACGCCATTTATTGGCTACTTTCTCTAGATATCGTGACGCTTAAATATTTATTCAACTATTTGTAAGTATTTCATTAAAAAGCAATAAAGTAACGAACAGAGAACGTAGTACTTTATGACTTTATATATAGGATAAAATTATGTTTGCCATTGCTGCCAGTACCGTTACCAGTTGGGGGCTTTACATCTTATTGCCCATTTTTATTGCCTTTTTATTCTTTATCATTTGGGACTTATCAAAACAGTCTGGTGCTGGTCGCGCTGGTACATTTTGGATGTTTTTGGCACTTGGTGCTGGTTTTATCGGTTTTATCTTAAAAATATTGTTAGAAATGGCGTTTACAAGGTGGTTTATCTAAAAAGCATTGAAAATTTACTGCTTTGCCAATTATTTTTTTGCAATCATTTCTTGGCAATTAGAGTAGCACGCATCGGCGCAGGATAGCCTTCAAGAGTTTTGCTAGAATCATTAGGATCTAAAAAATCTGCTAACGAATGATAGGTCATCCATTCCGTTTTACGCTGTTCTTCCGTCGAGGTGACTGCCACATCGACGCAGCGCACCTCAGTAAAACCAGCTTTCTCTAACCAGCCTATTAATGCGGCAACCGAAGGTAAAAAGTACACATTATTCATTTGAGCATAGCGGTCATGCGGTACCAGTACCGTATTGGCATCGCCTTCTATTACCAAAGTTTCAAGTACCAGCTCACCGCCTTTGACCAACTGTCCTTTGAGCTGTTGCAAGTGTTCAAACGGCGATTGGCGATGATAGAGCACACCCATGCTAAACACGGTATCAAACAGCTGGCTATTATCCGGTAATGCTTCAAGCGGCACTGGAATATAATGAGTTCGATAACGCCCTGTACCATGAACATGAGTATGAGCATCGGCGCTACCTACAAAATGCCGAATCGCCATAAACTGATGATAAAACAAGCACGATGGGTCAATGATGATGACCGTATCGGCGCCTGCTCCTGCCATACGCCAACCATGATAACCAGAACCACCACCAACATCTAAGATGCGACGACCTTTTAAAGGACTCAAATGCGGTGCGACTCGTTGCCATTTCCAATCACTGTGCCATTCGGTATCAATCAATATTGGCGCATTGGTATCGTTGTCATCTTTAGTATGAACAGTTTGACGACTACTGATCTGACCACCAATTTGAAAAGGCCCTTTGCGCCACGGCATCAGCTGCTTTAATAATGCCATTGTTTGTTTGCGCTGAGACTCACTAAGATTTGCCTCAATCGTCAAGACATCACTGTTCAGATCGACATGATTGACTGTTATATTTGGTAAACGCGCAACCGATGCTTGATAGGCAGGCGCATGCGCGTAATTGGCTTTGTCCTTGATATCATTTAACCATGTTGGCAAGCGCGTAAGCCACTCATAAGCATTTGGCTGCTGTTGCGCTAGTTCTAGCAGGGTTAAATACAGTTCACGTTCGGCGTGGGTAATAGTGTCGTTAAGCATAAAAGCGGATTACTCTGTTGATCAAAAGATAGGATAAAAAGGGTTCTAACAATGTAGCCGTTATTTAAACGCCACAATAGAGACGAAGTTTAAAAACTGAAACCACGTGAGATGACGCTGAAAGCCAACATCACTCAATCGTGCGTGATGCTCATCTAAAGTATCCGTAATAAGGACGTTTTCTAGTGCATTTCGTTTGCCGCTGATTTCCATCTCGGTATAGCCGTTGGCACGTTTAAAATCGTAATAACGTTCAACCAACCACGCATCATACTGCTCATCAAAAGCATGAGTCTTTTCGGTCAATACCAATATACCCCCTTCGCTGAGTGCCGCATAAATCTTTTCTAACACCGCCACTCTATCGGCAGCCGGTAAAAACTGTAAGGTTAAATTCAAAATCACCATATCACATGGCTCAAGCTCAATATCGCGAATATCCGCAGTGATGACCTCTATGTCATGCTCAGGATAATTATCATTCAGTAAAGTAGTCGCTTCAGTGGTCATCGCAGGTGAAATATCAATTGCTTTAATTTGCAAATCTTGTGGCTCAAACTCGCCAGCCAACGTCATACTTGCGGCACCCAATGAGCAGCCTAAATCATAAATACGGCTCACACGTTGTCCATTATTGCCTTGCTGACGATATTTACAATGACGACGGGCAAATATGGGTAACATCGCCAATACCTGACCATAACCGGGAACACTGCGTCGAATCATATCCGGAAAACAAGCCACCACTTGCTCATCAAATGAAAAGCGCGCTGCTTTATCTAGTGGCGTGGTGAATAAGGTGTCATGTTTAACAGTGGTAGGCTGAGATTGGCTCATAATGTGACTCATTCTTTGGTAATTAAACTAAACTTTAACGTGTGTAATCATCTTGACCGACACTATCAATAAGAAGCAGCTGATAATAACGAGCTTTTTAACGTAGCAAAAGCCCATTATAACATTACTATTTGTTACTTATCGCAGGCAACTGCACTGTTAAGCTAAATGTATATCGCCAAGCAAAATAGATTTGTAAAACATGCTTGGCTCATATTTTATAATGATAAGAATAGGAAGAATTATGCAAACCATTATATTAGGCGGTGGCTGTTTTTGGTGCACCGAATCAGTATTTTTATCTGTAAAAGGCGTACAGTCTGTAATATCAGGTTATATGGGCGGCGATGCGGTATCAGCCAATTATGAAGCAGTCTGCGGTGGGGATACTGGTCACGTTGAAGTGATTAAAGTCGAATTTGACGAATCGATTGTCCCATTAGAAGTGATACTTGATGTCTTCTTTGCCACTCATGATCCCACCACAATGGATCGTCAGGGTAATGATGTAGGTAGCCAATATCGTAGCGTCGTGTTCTACACTGATGAAACGCAAAAACCGACCATCGATCGTACCATTAACAAGCTGCGTGACATGGGTATAAATGTGGTGACCGAAGTACATCCTGCGGTTGAATTTTATCAAGCAGAAGAGACACATCAAGACTTTTTTAATCGCAACCCAGGACAGGCTTACTGTAACTTCGCCATACCACCAAAACTTGCCAAACTGCGTAAAGAATTCAGTCAATATATGGTGAGCTAAATATTATCTTCTGATTACAGAGTTTTTGAATTCAATGCCCAGCTTTTAATCTCGTAAAAGCCAAATACTTATAATATAAGTATTTGGCTTTTTTAATTTCTGATAATTTTATTGGAGTTAATGACTTTGACAATATTATGCGACAAGTTATGATAATGCATCGACTGTAAAAAATAACTGATAATAGAAATTCTTATAACTGAAGGCTAAAGCAATGAATCCAGAATTTTGGCAGGCTCGCTGGAAGGAAAAACGCATCGGCTTTAATCAGCCTAAAGTGAATCCTTTGTTGATTAAATACTTTTCAGATTTACAAATGGCCATCGGAAGCCGTATATTCATCCCTTTATGCGGCAAATCTATTGATATGATTTGGCTAGCCAATCAAGGTTTTGATATGGTCGGCGTGGAATTGGTTGAGTCAGCGGTACAGGAATTTTTTACTGAAAATAATATCTCTTACACGATAAAAGCGCATGATAAAAATTCAAATATTAAATGCTATCAAGGGCAGTTATCAGGACAAATAATAGCGTTATGGGTTGCAGATATATTTATGCTAAGTACCAATGATGTTGGTCGCGTTGATGCGGTCTACGATCGAGCAGCATTAATTGCGATGCCAGCAGAGTTGCGCCCGCAATATAGCCAGCAAGTCATCGACCTCAGTCAAAACGCTCCTCAGTTATTACTGACACTCAATTACGACCAAAATGAGCGAGCAGGACCGCCCTTTTCAATCAGTCATGAGCAAATCCAGCAGTACTATAGCGCTCACTATCAAATTCAAGAGCTTGAGGGCAAACCATCGACTTTGAACGCTGCACCTGAGATGGCGGTGACAGAGCATGTTTGGTTATTAAATCAACCATAAGCGAGAAATCTAATGAAAATTTTAGTGAGTTTCGTAAGTCTCATTGCTTTCTTATTAGTCGTATTGACAGGCCCTCTTTATAAGTATGACATCATTGAATTAGGTACGGTGTTTACAGGATTTAAATATGGCATATTGACTGCTGTTGCAGCGCTTGTGTTGCTCGTATTACAAGTTATATTTAAGCGAAATACACTAACGCTTGCCAATGTGATAGTCACCATTGCGTTATCCGCCGTTGCTATCGGATTACCACTTAGTATGCTGAGTAAGAGCAAAAGTGTAGCGCCTATTCATGATATTTCAACTGACTTAGTCAACCCACCTGAGTTTGTCGCTATTGCTCCGCTACGGGCTGACGCACTCAATCCAGTCGCTTATGCTGGTGAAGCAACTGCCGAGCAACAACGTCAAGGCTATCCGGAACTAAAAACGCTAGTCTATTCACAATCAAAAGCTGAATTGGTGAACGCTACCGAACAAGTTGCTAAAAATTTAGGTTGGGAGCTTGTCAATATCGATGCTAATAAAGGTATTGTTGAAGCAACAGATACTACGGCGTGGTTTGGTTTTAAAGATGATGTCGTTGTACGTATCAATGATAATGGTAGCGAGCGTCTGGTTGATATCCGTAGTAAATCGCGGGTTGGCGGTAGCGATTTGGGTAAAAACGCAGCACGTATTCATGATTTTATTGAGGAGTTGGATATCATATTAGCGAAATAGCTTTGTAAAACACCTGTAAAATTAATCACCCACATTAAAACCAAAGACTTTCCTAAAATTATGTAATGCTATATTTTTCTAAAACCCTATCCTAACCTCACGCCAACGTCAGCTTATAGTAACCGAGTGCTACGATACCTTTTCTTTACTATTGAGATTGGTTACTCTAAGTAAAATCGACTTTTCATCGCTTTGTTTTACTTTCTAATAACTAATTTCTAGTAACTGTTTTTTAACAGCTACTTCGACGCTTATAGGATATTTTTATGCGCTTGAATCACTTATCCACCTTATCTTTATTGACGGCAGCGATTGGCTTAAGTCTTGCCAGCACCGCTCAAGCTGCCAAGCCAGACGCCCCAAACTTGTCTAATGCTCAGTTTCAGCAGTGTCTAGATGGTCTAAAAAACTCTAGCAAATTTCGTGATGTTGATAGCTATACCTTTAATAACTATCGTCCCAGTGAGCCTGACCCTAGTGTTATTCAATCGCTAAACTATCAACCTGAATTTCAAAAAGACGTTTGGGATTATTTGTCATCACTTGTTGATACCGAACGCGTAGAAGATGGTATCCGTGCCAAGCGTCAATGGGCGGATACGTTACGTAAAATTGAATCGCGCTATGGCGTTAAAGCCGAGCACGTATTAGGCGTTTGGGGCGTAGAGTCTAACTTTGGGCAGACATTGGGCAAAAAACCTTTGTTTGAATCTTTAGCGACCCTATCTTGCTTTGATCGCCGCCAAAGCTATTTTCAAGGCGAATATGCCAATGCACTAAAAATTGTACAAAACGGTGATATTGCGCCAAGCGATATGACAGGTTCATGGGCAGGCGCGTTTGGTCAGACGCAGTTTATGCCAAGTACATTTTTAGAGTTGGCAGTCGACTTCGATGGCGATGGTCGCCGTGACTTAGTCAATAGCGTCCCCGATGCCCTTGCCTCTACGGCAAACTTCTTAGATAAACGTGGCTACCGTTCAGGCGAAGCATGGGGTTATGAGGTAAAACTGCCAAGTGGATTTTGGGCAGCGTCCAACCGTAAAGATAAAAAATCAATGAGCCACTGGCGCAATCAAGGTTTAACCCTTGCTAACGGCAGCCCACTGCCTTCTGACTTGAGTAGTGCTGGATTATTATTACCAGCAGGTCCTGACGGCCCTGCATTCTTAGTCGGTAAAAACTTTGATACATTCTATTCTTATAATGCCTCAGAAAGCTATGCACTGGCGATTGCCCATTTATCAGATTTGATTACTCGCGAGAGTAGCAGTAAAACTGACTTTATCACAGCATGGCCAACTGACGATCCTGGTATAGGTCGCCAAGAATCCAGAGCGATTCAGCAAGCATTATTAAATGCAGGATATGATATCGGCGCCGTCGATGGCATTATCGGTGATAATACTCGTACCGCCATTCAGCAGTACCAGTCTAGCCGTGGCATTTTTCCAGCTGATGGACGTGCAGGGCAGAAATTCTATCGTGCCATCGTTGGTAATACGGCGCCTAATACTTCGCAATACGGCAATCAGTATAACCAGCCAACAAACAGTCGTCCTTTAAACCCCGCGTCTGCTGATCGTATGGGACAATTGATTCAACAGCAAAATACCGCACCTAATAGCTACTCGCAGCCTACAGCGATCAGCCCATCAAACTCAAGTACAACGCGATATCGCCGTGTAACGGGTGCTGATGGTACTATAAAACTGGTACGTATTGATGAAGGCTCTTGATTAGGTAATGTCTTTTAAGTATTAATAAAAATAAAAAGCCACGCTAATTAGCGTGGCTTTTTTATAATGTCAGTTCTGACACTCTTTATGACTTGACACAGTTTATATGATATATCTAATTTTCGAACGTTAAACGATAGGCGGTGGATTCGGCTTACCATTGTCACCATCCCAGTTTTCACGAGCTTTATCATCTAAATCTGCCGGCGTCTTAGGCTCCCATTTGCCATTTTCTTTCCACGTGGCATCACCCCAATCTGCATCCTCTTCCTTTCTATCCAATTCCTTATATACTTTGGTCGGATCGATACCGCGGCGCTTCATATCTGCTACTTGCTCTTCTAACGTATGAAACTGACTTGCCTCATGCATGGTTTGCTCTAAGCTATCCAACTCACTTTTTAACGCGTCATTTTTAGCATTACTCATTATTGGTTCTCCTTAATTGCTCAGTATTATTATGTGTTCATCCTGATCATTATTACGAGTATCAAAGGGATTCACAACGAGTACCACGTATACTTTGTATTACAAAACGTAGCCATCAGCAAAAAACGTGTTAGTCAATCATGATTTGTATGAGGTTCTAAGATTGGTAGCAACGATAATGACTGATAATAGCGAAGGCGATAATTTAGCTAGTGGCAGTTGATATAGCAGGATTTTCTATCGATGGCTTTTTTGCATCAAGTAAACTTTTTGCATAAAAAGTCAGCTTCCAAAGCTCCTGTGTGACCCGTGTTCCATAGGTAGTTAGCTGTATCCAATTAGCCGCAACCAATTGCCGCTGTAGATGATTGAGATCGTCTTGAGAGATTTGACAACGTGCCACAGCATGGACATTTGGCATCTCGCGCTTGATATCGATCTCAGCTCGCACAGCGATTAAGCGGTTGATACCACTTTGTAAACCATAGCTTGAAAAGGTAGCCGGCATTTTTATCAGAGTGATTAACACGTCTTGCCACGCTAATACCATAGGTCTTGTAACATCACTCAAATTACCACCTTCATAAGCTTGGGCTTTATAGTGAATCTCAAAGGTATCTGTCAATACGATTGGCTTACTGACATTATCGTCCATACTCTGAGTAGGGGCGACAGTATTCTCTTGCCTTGTCATTCTATTATATGCCAAATTAGCCGCTAGAGTCTCCGATGCCGAAGGTTTGTTAGACTCCATTGCCTCTTCATCAACCCTCACCCATCCAGCACCTATTTGATGACTGGCAACCATTTTATAATAGGCTTGGATAAGCAATTGCTCAATGTCATTTTCTGTCTCGTAATAATAAATCTTATCCGTTTTTGAGGTAACCATACTGGTAAATTCCTGCAACTGCCGACTGATATTGGCACCGGTATGATGTTTTTTTATTAATATTAATAGAGGCTTGAGCTTCGCCTTAGCATTTAGATAGCTCAAATGCATTTGACTGACACCGGTATTTTGCGCAGTACCGTAGCTATCGCCAATGACCATCAAAGCATAGTCACAAGCATCAATACATTGACGCCCATATAACGAGGCCTTGGGTAATTTACTAGAGACATCATAGGTTAAGAAGGCGCGCCCTTGAAAAAATATCGAAATACTATCCAATACCAACAACTGGTGGTTATCAGCACATACAACATGAATATGGTAGCGACGATTTGGCACGATCACCTCTAATCTTAGTTAGCTGGTCAAAAAACGTAAGTTCTCTAAAAATAGCGCAATAATACCCAATTTAAATATTCTTTTTGGCAAATACAAGCCTAGCATACTATTGCTAGAATGCGTTTAATTTATTTCCAATTCCATTAATATACTACGGGATTATAACAGCTGTATCGAGATTAATCCTAGGAGCCCCTAAGCCTAATACTCAAAATGAGGATGGTATTGTAAATGCGTTTGCTCACCAAGTAAGCGTGATAGCAGCAAATCCATCTGTTTATCGTATTTGGTCGCATAAAATATCAACGGTGGCTTAATCGGACTGTCACTCAAACTGGCATCTAAAACACCATTTCTACTTAATCCATCTATAGGCAATGCTGACAAATTATTGACGATCAACAATTGCTTAACGCGCTCCGCAATTGCTTGACCTGAATCAACCACTTGCATTGATAGTCTTTGCGATTCAATTGCTTGCATCACAAAATCTTTAAAGAATGGATAATGTGTACAGCCTAATACCAGCTGGTCTACCCCATCCTTTGCGAACACTTGCAACTGTCCACGAAGATTTTGCGCCGTTTCACTGTTTTCCGGCATACCTGATTCTACCCAAGGCACCAGTTGCGGGTCAAAATATTTGGTCACTCTGGTTGCACTTGGACTGGCTATCGTAGCAATGACATCGTTCAGGAGTTTACCGTTTAGAGTCGCTTTGGTTGCTAGTACCGCCACATGACCACTTTTGCTGGCCAATACCGCAGGTTTCAATGCTGGTACCAAACCCACAATGGGTAGCTGCGGATAATGGCACCTTGCTGTCTGCAACGCATAGGCTGAAGCACTATTACACGCAATGACAATAAGCTTGCAGCCTTGCTGATATAGCCACTCTACTGCCGTCAATGTTAACGTTTTAATATCATCACTATCTCGATTGCCATAGGGTACATTCAGGGTATCAGCATAGTAAATATAACGTTCATTGGGCAGTTGCTGGGCTAAATGTAGATAAACAGACAAGCCACCAATACCGGAATCAAATAAGCCAATGGGCGCGCTACGGTCTGGATCTGCCTTTATCCCTTTATTATAATTGTATATCACACTATCGACCATCGCTTCTGCAGCAGTGTTATTATCAGAAATTATTGAGTAATTATTAACTGTGTTAGTAACAGCACTTGCGGCAACTTTCATATTATTTCACCGCCATTTTGATAAAAATACTGTCATACCGACCCTACTAATAAATTTAACCAATATTACTTTCAATAATAGTCCCATAAATAAAAAGGGCTATAAGATAGATAACAAGATTTGCTCAAGATCAATAGCAATCACTGCCTAATTATAGCTCATTATTGACCGTTAAATAGATGTCATCGTCAATGTATAAGCATGACCGCCACTTTGCAGGGTTAGCGTGGTTTTACCATCTTGCTCTGTCAATTCGCCAATCTCGATTAAATGATAAAATACATTGCGACCAATAAGTGCCGTCAATCCATTTCGAACCAACATATAAGGACGCATTTGTACCTCAGATGTTAGTTGTTGGTTTTCCTCTCCGTGACTATTATGAACAGCATCCATATCATTAGAGTGATCATTTCTATTTTCATTACCCTCCACATTAACAGAGTCATAAGGACGTAAAAAAATAGGATGCTCATCATCTAAGCGTACGACATCACCCGTTGTCGTGGTAAATTCAAGCCAACTATTGGTGTCTTCGTTGACGATACCGACATCATTGATTAGTAGTGGCGCATCTTCCACTTGGATACGCAATTTCTGTACGGGCGTCTTTAGAAAATACTCAGTCACGCCTTCTTTTTCTTCTTTCCATAAGATAGTGGCAAACAGACTGACTAATGACTCTCGGGTCATGTGTCCGCCTTCATGCCACCACTCGCCATTGGCTTTGATGACCAAGTCCATATCATCGATTTGTTCAGGATGCCAATTTTCTAGTGGCGGTATGGCACGTCCTTCACGTGTCCCTGCCGCAGACTTTAAATATTGGCTCAAATTGTCTATAGTATTTAGCTCAGACAGCTTGTCATTAGAGGTTTCAGCATCTTTTACAGTCGTGGCATCGATATCTTTATTATTATCTGTCATCGTACAATCCTTCACGTAGTAATCAAAGTTTGGCAAATCTGTTATTACTATAAATTTTAGTTTCGGGTATGATAAGACAATATCGTCATTGTACCCCCACCGTCTTAATCTTACCTTAACACTGATGTTGTGAAATGCGTATCGTGTTTGTGGGACTTTTCTTTTATAATAAGTAACGATTTTTTATTTGAACTAGTCTGGTGGGCGTTGTACTAACGACACATTTTACGTTATGTTTTGAAGGTTTTTAAAAACACTTTCATCGTAACGTCGTCAACTGATACCGTAAAGACCCTTTTTATCGGGCAGCCATATGTCTGAGTAAAGTTAGCGCCACAAGCCTTATTATTCAATTGTTAAGCTAATGATGCCCTGAGATAAGCCACTACAAGTTTAGGAGTAGGTATGCAAGAGCAAGACAATCAATCGCCAGTTATTGATGGTGATACTGTAAATATCGACACGCCAATCGTGACAGACACAGCAAATTCAGAGCCAGCAGTGGTAACACCAGAAGTGCTCGCTGAAGAAACGCCCGTTATTGTAGATACGCAAGCCGTTGAGCCAGTTGCTGAAACGATCGTTGTCGACAAAGCGCCAGAACCTGTTGCAGCAGAACCTGAAGTAGAACGTGAGTCAATGGAATTTGATGTCATTATCGTTGGTGGTGGACCTGCCGGACTTTCAGCTGCCATCCGTCTACGTCAGCTTGCCATCGCAGCAGGTAACGATGAGTTCATGGTTTGTGTGGTCGAAAAAGGCTCAGAGTTTGGCGCTCATACTCTCTCTGGTGCGGTCATGGAAACACGCGCTTTGGATGAGTTGATTCCAGATTGGAAAGAAAAAGGCGCACCGCTAAACGTTCCTGCAATTGAAGATCGCGTCTATATGCTGGGTTCAGCGACCAAATCTATCAAATTAATGGATTCGGTCATTCCTGCCAGCATGCATAACCAAGGCAACTATATTGTCTCATTAGGCAACGTCGTTCGTTGGTTGGCTCAACAAGCTGAAGAGCTAGAAGTCATGATGTTCCCAGGCTTCCCCGCTGATGAAATCTTATATAATGATGATGGTTCAGTTAAAGGCGTATTGACAGGCGACATGGGTGTGGCTGCCAGTGGCGAAGCGAAACATAGCTTTGAGCCAGGTTATGAGCTGCTTGCTAAATATACTATATTTACCGAAGGTAGCCGTGGTCACTTAGGCAAGCGCTTGATCAGTCGTTTTAATCTTGATAAAGACTGTGACCCCCAACACTATGGTATTGGTCTAAAAGAGCTATGGGATATTGATCCTGCTAAGCATGAAGAAGGTGTGGTCATGCATGGTTCAGGTTGGCCTTTAACTGACACTGGTTCAACTGGAGGCTGGTGGTTGTATTTCGCTGAAAACAATCAAGTAAGCTTTGGTCTTGTTATTGATCTCTCCTATTCTAATCCATATATGTCGCCATTTGATGAGATGCAGCGTCTAAAACTACACCCGCTTATTCGTAATGTTCTAGAAGGCGGTAAACGTATATCTTACGGCGCACGCTCGTTAACTAAAGGCGGTTTAAACTCCTTGCCAAAATTTACCTTCTCAGGTGGTGTATTAGCTGGTGATGACGCAGGTTTCTTAAATCCTGCCAAAATCAAAGGTACTCATACTTCAATGAAGTCAGGGATGCTAGCGGCTGAGGCGATTTTCGAAGCCTTGCAAGAAGGTCGTCAACATGATGAAGTGCTGGCTTATACTACGATGTTTGAAGAGTCTTGGTTGTATAAAGACAACTATGAAGCACGTAACTTTGCTCCTGCTATGCACCGTATGGGTCAATGGATGGGCGGCGCGTTTACCTTTTTAGAGCAAAATCTGATGGGTGGCAAAATGCCTTTGACCATTCATGACAATAAAAAAGATTATGATCAGCTTGAGCGTGCGGCTCATGCCTATCAGCCAACCTATGCAAAACCGGACGGCAAATTGGTATTTGATAAATTATCGTCAGTATTTATCTCAAATACCAACCATACTGAAGATCAACCAGTACATTTAAAATTAACTGATCCAACAGTGCCTGTCACTATCAACTTACCACTCTATGCTGAGCCAGCGCGTTTATACTGCCCAGCTGGTGTTTATGAGATTGTAAAAGACGCGGAAGGTGCTAAATTTGTCATCAATGCACAAAACTGTGTCCATTGCAAAACTTGTGATATCAAAGACCCTTCACAGAACATCACGTGGGTAACGCCAGAAGGCGGCGGCGGTCCTAACTATCCAAATATGTAAATTGTTATTTATATATTTTTTAGATGGTTATTATTTAAAATAAGCTACAAAAAAATCGCTCTCAGAAGGGCGATTTTTTGTTATAGGTATATTTAATCGCTGTATATCTAGGATTTCAGCTTAATCTGTCCACGCATCACGATTGGCTTCATCTTTTAGTTTCACAAAATCATCAGGATTAAACTTGATTTGATCAGCAGTTTTGCCCTCTTTAATCTGACGCTCATAGTCACGTAATATTCTAAGTGCTACTGGCGACAGGATGATAATAGCCACTAAGTTGACCAATGCCATCAGACCCATGGATAAATCGGCAAAGTTCCAAATAGCTGGCAGGCTGGCCACAGCACCGATAAATACCATGCCCAAGACCATAAAGCGGAATATCATAATCATCACTTTGGCATTTTTTTCGCCAGAGATAAATTCAAGATTCGATTCACCATAGCTATAGTTTGCAATGATAGAGGTGAATGAGAAAAAGAAGATGGCAATCGCGACGAAAATTACACCCATATCACCTACATATTGCGACAATGCTAGCTGTGTTAACTGAATACCTTCTTGCTCAACACTAGGATCAACCACGCCAGAGAGAATAATAATTGAAGCTGTCGCTGTACAGATAACTAATGTGTCCAAAAACACACCCAACATTTGCATAAAACCTTGCACTGCCGGATGATCAGGATGGCTTTTTGCAGTCGCTGCGGCATTAGGTGCTGAACCCATACCTGCTTCGTTCGAAAATAGACCACGCTTAATACCATTAATCATCGCTTGCGCAATACCATAACCAATCACACCACCTGCTGCTTGTTCAAAGCCAAATGCTGACTTTACAATCAAAGCAATCGCCGCTGGAAATTCGCTAAAATTGGTCAAGATGACATAGAGTGCCAGCAGAATATAAAGAATCGCCATCACTGGTACAACTTTGCCAGCAATACGGGCAACAGAGCGTAATCCACCAAATACTACTGGTGCGACTAGCACTACTAATATCAAGCCGGTCATCCAAGTTGGAATACCAAACGCCTCATTAGTCGCCTGTGCAATGGTATTGGATTGCACACCATTGAACGCCAAGCCAAAAGCGACCAGCAAACATAGTGAGAAAAATACGGCAAGCCAGCGTTTACCCAAACCCTTTTCGATATAGTAAGCCGGTCCACCGCGGTAGACATTATCGTTATGCGGCACTTTGTATGCTTGCGCAAGGGTTGACTCGATAAAGCTGGTCGACATACCCACAATCGCTGTCATCCACATCCAAAATACAGCACCCGGTCCACCCAAATAGATGGCAATTGCCACCCCTGCTAGATTCCCCGTCCCTACTCGCGCAGCAAGTGATGTCATCAGTGCTTCAAATGAGCTGATACCACCATCTTTACGCCCTTGATTTGATACTCGTAATAACTGCCACATATGACCAAAATGACGAAACTGAATAAAGCGGGTCGCCACGGTAAAATATAGACCTGCACCAATTAAGACGAACATCAGCAGTCCATACCATGGATTGCTGGCAATCAACCAATCATTATTACCCCAAATGATACTCACACCATAGTTTACGATGCTATTAAACCAACCTGCTACGCCTTCGTTCATACTATATCCCCTTCACTAACATTCTATACTTTTAGCATATGTTATAAATTGATGTAACTAATGGCTTTTTATGATGTTTCGTTCTCTCTTTGCTTATTGATCATCATTACCTATTTGAGCAATAAAATGACAAGGAAATCACGTATATCATATGGCGGTATTTTAACTGACTATAGACAATTTAGCTGTTTTTATGCTTTTTTTTAATTATTGATTATTTATAAACTTTTGCTTAGTAATAAGCTAATAGGAATAAAATAATAATTATTATTTATAGTTTATGAAAAAATTTTATACCTAATCAATAGTTATGATATTGAAATTATATTGATGTCATGCTTATTCATAATAAAAATAGTTATTTATATAACCGTTATTTTTAAAATAAATGCCGTTTTTTGGTTTTATCAATTAATCTAACGAATATAACAAATCCTTAATACAACTAAGGTCTTAGTATACTATTGTCTCAGAGTTATGATATCTATTGGCTTCTACTAACATAAGTTAGTTATAGTTTCTACAAGACACATATTTAGTTACATAAAGTAAATAAAATTTATTTATTGTTAAATAAGTCAATATTGTATATATTCCTAATAAGTTTATAAAAGCTGCTTGCAATACTTATCGGCATGAATGTATTTCTAATTATTAAAATAATGTCATCGGGAAGATGATAATAATAAGACAGAGGATTGTCAGCGAGTACCGACCCCTCCTCTTTACACATCATTATTCCATATAATAAATTTAATCGACTGTCTCAATATCTATTGTTGAATGATTAGATTTTGAGCGACTAACCTCGACTCTTATCCTTTAACTTTTATAACAGTCATATCGAGTAATTTATCCTCGGTGTCTGTATCGTTTACACTGGAAAAGTTGGTTCATATTTTGATAATGTTGGGTTACTTATCCTGATTGATCGCTCTGCTTTAGTCTTTCATCTACCGTTTTTATGGTTGTAAGACACTGTTTTCACAATAAGATAAACACTAAAGCCCAGGGACTTGTCAGACTCAGATCAGTGACCTTGTTTTTATGTTAGGCAAAAGGAGTTGTCCTATGGAGAACCACAACGATTCATCAGGTTATTGGCGCGCCAATCTCCGTCTCATTAAAGTCAGCCTCGTCATTTGGGCTTTAGTCTCTTATGGTTTTGGCATCTTGCTACGTCCATTATTGTCAGGTATTAGAATAGGTGGTACTGATATAAGCTTTTGGTTTGCACAACAAGGTGCTCTTATCGTATTTATCGCCCTCATCTTTTTCTATGCATGGCGCATGAATAAACTAGATAAACAATATGGTGTAGACGAGGAATAGCCCTATGAGTCAATTTACGATTAATATCATTTTTGTAGGTCTGTCCTTCGCTTTATACTTCGGTATCGCTTGGTGGGCACGTGCAGGTTCGACCAGTGAGTTCTATGTTGCTGGCGGCGGTGTACATCCTGTTGTTAACGGTATGGCAACTGCCGCTGACTGGATGAGTGCAGCGTCATTTATCTCGATGGCTGGTATTATCGCCACGGGTGGTTATGCTGCATCAACTTATTTAATGGGTTGGACGGGTGGTTATGTTCTACTCGCCATGCTCTTAGCACCTTACCTACGTAAATTCGGTAAATTCACAGTTCCTGATTTTATCGGCGACCGCTTTTATTCTAAAACCGCTGCTATGATTGCCGTTGTTTGTTTGATTATCGCATCAACCACTTATGTTATCGGTCAGATGACCGGTGCTGGTGTGGCATTCTCACGCTTCTTAGAAGTTGACAGTACCACTGGTCTGATTATTGCGGCTGTTGTTGTATTCTTCTACGCCGTACTTGGTGGTATGAAAGGGATTACCTACACGCAGGTTGCGCAGTATGTGGTTCTTATGATTGCCTATACGATTCCTGCCGTCTTTATCTCACTTGAGTTGACGGGTAATCCAATTCCAGGTCTTGGTTTGTTCTCAAACCATGTTGAATCAGGCATTCCTATCCTAACCAAGCTTGACCAAATCGTCGTAGACTTAGGCTTTACCGCTTATACCGCTGACGTACCGAACAAGCTAAATATGGTGCTATTTACGTTATCACTGATGATTGGTACCGCGGGTCTACCTCACGTTATTATTCGCTTTTTCACGGTTCCTAAAGTTGCGGATGCGCGTTGGACAGCTGGTTGGACGTTGGTATTTATCGCGCTCCTATACTTCACTGCCCCAGCAGTAGGTGCAATGGCGCGTCTAAATCTAATCAATACTGTTTATCCACAAGGTGTTGACGCTCCTGCTATCGAATATGATCAACGTCCAGATTGGATGAGAACATGGGAAGAAACCGGTCTTATTAAGTATAACGATTTAAATAACGACGGTCGTATCCAGTTGTATAGTGATAGTGGACTTGGTGCAGCAGAGCTAGCATTGGCTGCCGCTACTACTGATGGCGGCGATGTTGCTGCTGCAACGACTACCGTTGAAAAAGCAAAAGCGGAACATGCTTTAGAGCGTGATGGTGTGTTTGTTGATAGAGGTTGGGCAGGTAACGAGCTGGATGTCAACGCTGACATCTTAGTATTGGCTAACCCAGAAATCGCACAGCTACCAGGTTGGGTTATTGGTCTTATCGCCGCAGGTGGTTTGGCAGCAGCGCTATCTACAGCAGCTGGTCTACTCCTCGCCATCTCATCAGCGATCAGTCATGATTTAATTAAACGTAACCTTAATCCAAATATCACTGATGCAGGCGAGCTAAAAGTCGCACGTATCACGATGGCTATTGCGCTTGTGGTTGCTACCTACTTAGGTATTAATCCACCAGGATTTGCTGCACAGGTCGTTGCATTAGCCTTTGGTATTGCTGGTGCCTCACTGTTCCCTGCATTGATGATGGGTATTTTCTCTAAACGTATTAACAACTTGGGCGCCATCGCTGGTATGCTCACAGGTTTGATTAGCATCTTAGTTTATATCTTCATCTTTAAAGGCTGGTTCTTCGTTACAGGTACAGCAAACTTCCCTGATACTGAAGAGTACTGGTTGTTTGGTATCTCACCATTATCATTTGGTGTGATTGGTGCCTTGCTTAACTTTATCGTAGCATTCGCAGTGTCTTATGCGACTGCGCCACCACCAGCACACATTCAAGAATTGGTTGAAAGTGTACGTTCTCCACGTGGCGCTGGTGCTGCAGTAGATCACTAAGCTTCGATATAAGCTAGCAAATGAAGTGCAAATGACGTATGATTTTTTACAATAACATATCACTCACAGGCAGCAGCTGCTTGTGAGTGATTTTTTTATCCCAATCTGATCATGGGATATTTTTTACATACTATTCGTCCAATCATGATAATTTTACTCACCCCCCTTAAAAGTAAAAATAATGAGAAAGTTAAGCATGAGTGCCATGATAAATGTGCTTAAAAAGGCTGTACACATGATTTTATTTTTAATAATTGATATGAAATGCGCTGATTGCGTTAAGGAAAAGTCTTATGCTTTTTGAGTTTATCGCAACCATAGCGGCTGGGTTTGGTCTAGCTGGGATAGCACTAGTTATCACTCACCTCAGCAAACTTGCAGGTAAGAAAGCGCCAAGATGGCTTATTCCATTATTTGGTGCGATAGGTATTTTTGGCTTCCAAATAAGTCAAGAATATAGCTGGTTTGGTCAACAGCTTGCACAGCTTCCTGAAGGCGTTCATGTCGTCAAAAAAGTTGAAGAAGGTACGTGGTTTCGTCCATGGTCGTACGTTAAACCACAGACGTTACGCTTTATAGCGGCTGATAGCGGACACGCTCGTGCTAACGCTGATAACCCAGAGGTTTACTTGGTCAATCTGTATTTGTTTGAGAGACGTAGAAGTGTACAGCAAGTACCGCAAGTGATCGACTGTGCCGCCCCTGCTCGTGCAGACTATGTACTACAAGAAAAAAACAGTAAGTTAAGTATTGATGAGCATGTGAAACAAACGACTGCTTGGCGTCCATTAGAAAAAAATGATCCGCTATATATCCATGTTTGTATTAATAAAAAATAACTCAATCATTGAAGCCACTGTTAGCTGACTTATCGTTATCTTTATGAATTATTAAAAAGTCTGTCGAAATATATTTGCCGAAAAATAAGGCTAATAACGATTATTCACTTTCGTATAAGCATGTTTAGAATTGGCACCCAACAACAATCCGGCGCATAGACCACCAAAATGCGCCGCAAATGAGATACCTTGCTGCGGTATCAAACCTTGTTTGATCGTCAGCCAATAACCCGTACCCATCACAATGCAAGCAAGTAAATAGCCCCAACGCCTAGCGAACACTGCCCCACCTATCATAAACCCAAGCATCGCAAAACACAGCCCTGAAGCGCCGATATGAATCGTCAGTGGTGAAGCTATTATCCAAGTCATTATACCTGAGGCGATGATAAGCTTAAGAATAGTACGATAAGCGTTATTTTCAAATAAACCAAATAAGAACAAAATCTGCATCAGTGTCAGAGAATTTCCCACTAGATGTGAGAAATTACCATGCATCGTCCATGAGGCAAATACCCCTATCATACTGCCAATATCCAATGTTCTTGGTACGATACCAAAAATATTCCATAGACCAAAAAATACGGTGTCATTAAGAAAAAACATCACCCACATTGGTATCAGTACAAAAGCATATAGACCAAATACTTGCTTAATGCGTACGATTACAAGCGTTGCCAATTGCTGCCACTTCATCTACTGTTTTATCCTTTTTATCTTGTTAAACGCATGTTAATGACTGGTAGATAAAATCGTCGTTTCTACGGGTTTAAAAGATAGCGATGACGCATCTTTATTGGCAGTTAATATACTACTGGCGTGTAATAGTGAGGTTGAATGATAAGGCACTAGCGCTGTTGGTACAAAGCTACGAGCCGCATCGATATGCTTAACTGAATCATCAAAGAAAATATGCGGCGCAAATGTTTTAAGTACTGAAGTCTTTTCAAGCCCTCCTAGAAAAAACGCCATATCAATATCTACGCCCCAATTACGCAATGTTTTTATCGCTCGTAAGTCAGCTGGGGCATTGCGAGCCGTCACCAAGGCTATTTTCATCGGACAAGAATGCAGGCTTGCTGGCAGACGCTCTTGCATTTTGGACAGCTTAATCAATAACTCTGCATAAGGACCTTTTTCTATCGGTAAATCGCGCATTTTGGCTTCACGGTCATGAAAAGCTTGTAACCCTTTTTGCTTATAAAGCAGCTCTCCTGAATCATCAAATAACACTGCATCACCATCGAAGGCAATACGCAACTGCTTGGTATCCAACTCATAAGTATTGACTGGCGTAGCATCCAATATCGCACAGGCACAGATATCTGCATCTGCAACCTGCTGCGCATCTTCAAGATTGGTCGTCAAAAACAAATCTACATTAAAATCTTTGATATAAGGCGCAATAGGGCTGCCAGATATAAAGGCTGAACGCGAAATGGTTAACCCATGTTCACGTATTGCATTAAGGACTTGAATACCTGTATCAGGACTACTCTTTGAGACAATGACCACTTCTACCAAGGGTGCATTGACACCGTCATTCTTATTGTCACAATCATGACAATAATGATTTAAATTCAATAGTGCTTTAATCAGCGGATAACCTGCGCCAATGGTTAACGGGTCATTTTCACGCTCAGCCATATAGTTGCGGAACTCTTTAACGGCATCGCGGGGACGCTGCTGTAAAAGCGATATGAGATGATTCTCAGACTCTGACAAATCAAATAAAGCGGTTGCAGAAATCGCGACTATGAGCGTGTTACTAAAATCGACAGCCATAAATGTTTACTTCTATTCTAAATATTCAAAATGGTAGCGTTTTATTTTACTACATATATAGGCAAGCCGTGTGGCTACTCCTGCTAATCACAACAATCCTCAATATATTTTTTTATGACAAAAAAAAGACTGCAATCGCAGTCTTTTTTAGGTTTCAATCAACACTTAGCTAATATCAGTACCATCATTAATAACAAAGCTTACAATCATAATGACATGATATTTACTGATTTTTCCATCAGTAACCCCTACTTTTTGCTCTTTTATCCAAGCGCCTTCAACATTGTTGACGGTCTTAGAAATCCGCTCAATACCTTGTTGAATAGCATCTTCAAAACTGCTTTCAGAGGTACTACTGATCTCGATATTCTTAGCAATAGTCATAGTATTTCTCGCATCCATGTGATTCTAAAATGAGTGTGTTAAGACAAGCTTATCGTAGAGATGCTGTTTCAAAGCGATGTCTCTCAATTATTCTAGCGTTATACATAGTACGCAACAATGCTCCAGTGTTATTTTATGTAGGAATTAACTTAGTAGCACTAAAGATATCGCTGGAAACGCGACCAAAATGACTAAGCGAATCAAGTCAGAGACAATAAAGGGCATCACCCCCTTGAACATATCGGAAAGCTTAATATGTGGTGCCATTGCCTTAATCACAAAGATATTCATACCCATAGGCGGCGTGATTAATCCAAGCTCTACGGTTAATACTGCAATAATACCAAACCAAACCGGATCATAACCTAACGCAACAATGATTGGGAACACCACCGGAATCGTAATCACCAACATCGCTAGGGCATCCATGAACAAGCCTAACAGAAAGTACATAATCAAAATGCAGATCAATACTATCATTGGGCTAACTGCCAATGAACCAATCCACGTCGCCAAACTATAAGACAAGCGCGATACTGAGATAAAATAGCCTAGCGCTTCAGCACCAAGTAACATAAAGAAGACCACTGCAGAGAGGGCAAGCGTCTCAATTAATGATTGCTTAAGCCCCGTCATTCGCATGCCTTTGGCAAAAGCATAAGCCCATGATACAAAAGCACCAACTGCCGCGCCCTCTGTTGGGGTAAATAACCCAAAGAAAATACCGGCAATAATCACAATAAAAATAAAGCTAAAGGGAATAAGGCCGGTTAGGGAGATGAGCTTTTGTTTCCAAGAAGTAGGCTCTCCGCGCTGGGCCAAATGCGGCTTCCAGCGCACCATGATCATGACCGTGATTGAATACATCACCATGCCAAGCATCCCCGGCAAGAAACCAGCGATAAACATATCACCGACAGACTGCTGGGTTAGGATGGCATAAACCAGCAGTGCAATACTGGGCGGAATCATGATCCCCAAAGTACCACCAGCGGCTAAAATACCGCAGGCAAAGCCTGGCTGATAACCGTACTTCTCCATTTGTGGCAATGCTACTTTGGTCATGGTAGACGCAGTCGCCAATGATGACCCTGAAATGGATGCAAAGATACCGGATGAACCAATACCAGCAATACCTAGACTACCCCTAACACCACCAAAGATAGTTCGAGTAGCATCAAATAACTTCCCCGCCATACCAGAATGAGAAGCAAAGACACCCATAAGTATGAACAATGGAATAGCACTAAAATCATATTTCGCTAAAACATCAACAGGTAAGTCTTTGAGCATCTGCACAGCACCAATCGGTGCTGTCACGGCACCAAAGCCAACCAAACCAACACCAAGCATCGCAAGTGCAACAGGAACACGCAGCATGACCATCGCAATCATACATAACAAACCAATGGCACCAATAATTTCTGGACTCATGCGCCTGTCTCCTCAGCGTCAAAGAACTCGCCTGTTTTAAAGATGTTGATGGATTCGATCAATGAGCGAATGGCAAGTAAAACGCTTAAGAAGGCACTAATAGCGTAAATGGGCATCATAGATATTCGAAGGTCTTGGGTGACTTTGCCGTACTCTATTGCATCAAAAGCGCTTTCATAGAGACCCCATGCGAACACGATACCAATGATAAAGAACCCCATCATAAAGGTGCCCATCATGTAACCTTTAACGGCTTTTGACATCTTTTGTGTGAATACATCGACAATAATTTGTGAGCGTTCAACAAAAGCAGCAAAAGCACCAAGTAAAGCAAAGAGCATGAAGTAAGAGACAATCTCAACACTGCCTTTGACCGTAAATCCAAACTCACCACCGGTGAGCTTGAATACATAGCGGGCAATAACATCTAGCATGGTGGTCAGTACAATGATAATGAGACTGATACCACCAATGAATTGACATAACCTTGAAATGAGGATGCTCAGTTTAACTAAAAATACCATGCGAAACTCCTTTAGGTTAGACCTTACAGGCTGCACTGGCGGCTTTTGCTTTAGCATAAACGCCATCTGCATCTAGACCTAGCGCTTTAACATCAGCAAGATATTTATTGGTGCCTTTCTCAAGCGGTCCTTTCCAGTTAGGATCATTCAATGGATCAGGGATTTCAACGATTTCATCACCTTTTTTCCTAGCTGCTTCTATTGCCATATCATCATGTTTATCAAATACTTCACCAACCTTATTGGCAAGCGCCATACCTGAATTTTTATCCAGTACCTTTTTCAAATCATCCGGTAAACTCTCATATTTATCTTTATTCATAGTCACCATAAGCGCTGAACTATAAAAAGGAATATTGGTATGGTATTTGGTAATTTCGTCAATTTTAAAGGCGGTAACAGCTTCCCATGGAAAACTTAAACCATCAACGACGCCGCGTTGTAAAGAAGTATACATGTCATTGGCAGGCAAACCGACTGGTGAGGCACCCGCACTTTCAATAATGTCGCCAGCAACCGCAGAAGGACGACGAATACGCATACCTTTCATATCTTCAGGTGTACGAATTAATTTGTTCGTTGTATGCAACGCACCCGGTCCAGCACCATACATAAACAACATATGCGTATCTTCATATTCACCAGCTAAAGTACCATCTTCGTATAGAGTTTGGAGCATACAACCCATCTGAGTCGCTGAGTTTGATAAACCAGGAAGCTCAGTAATCTGAGTTAAAGGAAAGCGACCATTGGTATAGCCGTGTGCTTGTGAGCCAATATCTATCGTGCCTTTGGCAGCAGATTCATAAGTAACGTCTGCTTTAGCAAGACCAGCTGAAGGATATAACTCTACTTTTAAACGACCATTAGAATCTGCTTCTATTTGCTTAGCCCAAGGTTCAAAGACCTCTGTACTGATAGATGAGGTTGCTGGCCAAAAATGAGAAAAGCGCAATGTGGTTGTTTCTTGAGAAGTTGCTGCAGAAGCATCAGTACTATCAGAAGCTTGATTAGAACAACCTAGAAGGCTAATAGCTGCTAATGCACCTATTGAAAAAAGAGGAGCTAACTTCATTATCAATTCCTTTTGATAACCATGGATAGGGTATGAGTATTTACTAATAAGTTAATTATAAGGTCAATTTCCGTATAGACTCTATAAATGCTTTTAATTAACTAAAGTTGAAATACTCTTTAAAATTAGCAGCTATAACGATATAAGTCAAATCATTTTAAATGAATAACAAGTAATATATTGAATATAAGGTATAGCGATTTTCATAACAGAAAAAGCTTATTTGAGCCTTTCAACTACAAATAAACCCACCCCCAACCAAACTCCAGCCAAAAGAAAACCCCCAACGAATTAACGTTGGGGGTTATCTAGGAATA
>TARA_R110000787_G_scaffold9028_27_pt1 | contig 29984 bp, 24 predicted proteins | sample TARA_R110000787 | Tara Oceans TARA_R110000787 (sample SAMEA4397920) | marine metagenome | biome: Polar Biome; feature: [DCM] deep chlorophyll maximum layer (ENVO:01000326); material: water (ENVO:00002006), including particulate matter (ENVO:01000060) such as... | depth 35 m | reverse complement strand
GCAGCGGCGGCGCACCGCGCCAGCAGGGGGGTGCGTGCCATCAGTTCTTCTTCCCATAATAGCTGTCGAGGCCGTGATCGACCGAGACGGGGTTGAGATAGCCGGGCTTCAAGCCCTTCTTGCGCATGGCGATCCCCGCCAGGCAGGCGTTCAGCAGATAATTGCTGTTGAGCGCGGTCTTGTAGCTGGTGTCGAGATAGGGCGCGACTTCGACGATATCGATGCCGGCGATGTCATTTTCCGCGCACAGGTTGCGCATGATCGGCTGCGCCTCCCGCATCGTGAGGCCGCCGGGGACTGGTGTGCCGGTGCCGGGCATGAAGGCCGGGTCCAGCACGTCGACGTCGAAGCTGATCCACAATTTCTTGGTGCTGCCCCGCGCTTCCTTCAGCGCGCGCGCCATCACCTTGTCCCAGCCCCATTTTTCGACCTCGACCATCGTGTGATAGCGCATCCCCTTGTTGCGCATCCATCCGAACGTCTCCAGGTCCGGCCCGCGCGCGCGCAGCCCCACCTGGATATAGTCGCTGGCGCGGACATGGCCTTCGTTGATGACGCGATAGACCGGCTGGCCATGGTCGAGCAGATGGACGCGGCCGCGACCGATGTCATAATGGCTGTCGAAATGGATGACGCCGACATTGCCCTTGCCATGCACATCAGCGGCGGCGGCGACATTGGGATATTCCAGGCTATGGTCGCCGCCGATCACGATCGGGATCGCTCCGGTGCGGGCGATCTCGGCGACCATCGCCCGCACATGATCGACGCTGCGCTCGGTGCTGTTCTGGTCGATGGCGATATCGCCATAATCCACGATCTTGAGCGCGGCGTTGGGATTGATCATCGAATACATGTCGTTGCCGCCAGCGCCGCCGGTCATGCGCATGGCGCGCGGCCCGTCGATGGCGTTGCGCCAGCCTGATCCCATGTCGAGCGGTGCGCCGACGATCGCGACATCGACCTTGCCCGCCTTAAGATCCTCCGGCGTCATTGCCACCGGCGCACCCGCAAAGGTCGCAAAGCCGCCGCCCCAACCGCCGACATAGCGCGTCAGTTCGATCGGCCCGACGTCCCGTTTGGGGTCCATGCTGTTCGGCCGCCGGGCCTTCCAGGCGTTGAACCAAGGGGAGCGGGTGTCGAGCGGGATCGCCGCGACATCGCGCCCGGCCTTGAACTCGACCTGGGCATGCAGCGCCTGCACCGCGTCGATATAGGCGCTGATCTCTTCGGGCTTGCCGGTGCGGATGCGGGCGAAGAGCGCGTCCTTTTCGACATAGCGCCCGGTCACGCCGCTCTTGAGGAAATCGACCTGCGCCTTGTCGATGCCTGCGAGCTTGGCTTCGACATCCTTGGGCAGTTCGAGCGGCTTGGGCCGCCCCATATCATCCTCGGCCGGCATTTGCGGCGCGGGCGTTCCTGCATTGGGCAGTTGGGAGGGCAAATCGCCCGCGACCGCAGCCCCGATGGCCGCGATCCCGGCCATGCTCCATCCCGTGACGGCGCTCAAAGACGGCATGTCATTCTCCGGCCCGGTCCACCGCGATCATGCGATGCGGGCATAGGCAACAGATATGGAACAGGTTTTCCCGCCCCTCTCCCAACGGGTAGGCGGGGACGCCCCCCAACCCCAATGGGGCATTTGACGTAGAATAGGCCCATGGTGACCTGGACGAACAGGCTACGTCAAATGCCCCATGTCTGACTGCCTGCGCACTCCATAGCCTTTGCCCCAGATCAGAAGAACAGGAGGCGGCAGCCCATGCCGTCCAAAGCAGGTCGTTGCCGCTGCACAAGCACGGAACGACGGATCCGGGAGAGGTCAAGGGCAGGGAAGACAATGGACAAAAAGGGGAAGACCATGTCGTATCGCGCAAAAATCAAAATGGGGCTGTTGTCCGCGACGATCATATCAGGCGCGGTGTTCGCAACGCCCGTCCTGGCGCAGGAACCGCAAGCCGCCGCCGAAGCGGACAGCGACGTCATCGTCGTCACCGGCACGCGCCGCTCCACCACGCTGATGGAAACGCCGATCAATATTTCGGCGATCGGCGCGGCGGAACTCGCCAGCGAGCGGCTGGACGATGTGCGCGACCTGGGCGCGTTCACGCCGGGTATCACCGTTACCGACACCGGCCCGCGCGGCGCGGCCACCATCGTCATGCGCGGCCTGTCCGCCGATGACAGCGGCGCGACCGGGGCCAATTATGACAATGCGATCGGCACCTATCTGGGCGAAATTCCGCTCTATCTCGACTTCAAGTTCATCGATATCGAACGGATCGAGACATTGCTGGGGCCGCAGGGCACGCTTTATGGGCTGGGAACGCTGGCTGGCGCGATCCGCTACATTCCCAACCGGCCTGACCCAACGAAGTTCAGCGTCGAAGCGCATGGTCGCGTCTATGACGTCGCGCACAGCAAGGGCGTCGGCTATGTTGGGGACGCCGCGATCAACATCCCGCTGATCAAGGACGTCATCGCCTTCCGCACCGCAACCGGCTATTATTACGACCCCGGCTTCATCGACTATCCTTATCTGGTCAAGACGCCCGGCGTATCGATCGCCCAGCCGGGCGGGCTCGACAATCCGACCGGGACGCAGGCGCAGCAAGACGCCAATTTCGCGGGCCGCAAGGATCTGAACTTCGAAAAGACGTTCACGACCCGCAACCAGCTCGGCCTCTCGGTGCCCGACTTCAACGCTTATCTGACCTATGCCTATCAAAAGACCAAGACGGATGGGGCGCAGGCCACCACCGACGGCATTGTCGGCGAAGGCAAATATGAGTCCGCCAAGCGTTTTGCCGAACCATCCACCCGCCGGTCGACCCTGATCAGTCTGGAAATGGAAGCGCAGTTGGGCGACGTGTTCCAGGCGGTCTGGGCGTCGGCCTACACCAAGACCAAGAACAACACGGTCGGCGACGTCACCGACCTGCTGCTCGACCTCGACTATGATTATGAGCTGTTCCCGGCCTTTGCTGGCTTTACCACCAACGACAACAGCCGCACGCAGTTCAACCAGGAAATCCGGCTTGTTTCGACCCATGGCGGGCCGTTCAGCTGGGTCGTCGGCGGCTTTTACAACAGCATGAAGTTCAAGTCGGACAGCGTCGAACGCCTGCCCGGTTTCGCCGAATTCGCCGCATCGCCGACCGGCAGCGACATCTATGGCGGCTTCTACGATGGCCTGATCCGTCCCGACGGCGCGGAATATGTGTCCTTCACCCGGTCCAAGACCGAGGAGCAGGCTGTATTCGGCGAACTGAGCTTCAAGCCGATCGAGCAGTGGCAGATCACGGCGGGTGGCCGCTATTTCAAATATGATACGTCGATCACCGGCGGTTCCGATACGCCGATGACCCGCGCTGGCCGTCGTCGGATGCCCTATCCCAGCCTTACCGTCGATCCGTCCCGCGTTCGCAGCGGGCAGGCCAGCGACGATGGCTTTGTCTGGAAGTTCAACACCTCGTTCAACTTCACCCCAGACCTGATGGCCTATGCCACCTACAGCAAGGGCTATCGGATCGGCGGCGTGAACCGTGTCGTCCCTTGTATCCAGCCGCTGCCGCTCGGTCAAAATCTGTGTGCGCTGCCTAACGAACTGACTTTTGGGCCAGACAAGGTCAAGAATTTGGAACTGGGCGTGCGCGCGCAGCTGTTCGATCGCCGACTCAGCACCAGCGTTTCCGTATTCCAGGTCAAATGGGATGGCATTCAATTGGCCAGCCAGACGGTCAATGGTGCGATCGGCATCACGGCGAATGGCGGCAAGGCCAAATCGCAGGGCGTCGATTTCAGCTTCAATGCCCGCGTCACGGACCAGTTCACCATTCGCGGCAACTATTCCTACCTCGATGCCAAGCTGACGCAGGGCGTGCCTGACCTGCTATCGACCGCAGATGGCTTTGCGAGCCTGGAGTCGGGCGATCGTTTGCCGGGTTCGGCCAAGCATTCGGGTGCGGCCTCGGCCGTCTATACCATCCCCATGGGTGAGAATGATCTACGCCTGAACTGGACCGCGACCTATACGGGTAGCATCCTGACCCGTCCGGGCGCACGGGGGGGTGGCGAGCGCCTGCCTGACTATATGATGCACCGGGCGGCCGCGACCTACAGCACCGATGTGTGGGAAGTCAGCCTGTTCGCCAATAATATCTTCGACAAATATGCGATCACTGGCGTTTCGAACGACCTGACCCGCCGTGGCCAGATCAATGACGGGATCATCTATCGCGGCTATGCCCAGTCGGTCGCGCAGCCGCGCACGATCGGCATCGAAAGCCGCATACGGTTCTGACCGGTCAATCCTCCCTACACCCAAAGCGTGGGGAGGAATGCGCCGCTGAAAAATGATGGAGGGAGGGAAGCGCACCACCGCGCTTTCCTCCCTTCATCATTGATCCATCTGCGCCCCGTAGCGCCGGGCCAGCATGGCGCAGACCATCAACTGGATCTGGTGGAACAGCATCAGCGGCAGCAGGATCGGCCCGACCGCCGCCGCCGGGAACAGCACGCCGGCGATCGGTACGCCGGTTGCCAGGCTCTTCTTCGACCCGCAAAATTGCAGCACGATCGCATCTTCGCGGCTTAGCCCGATCAGCCGCCCGAGCCCGAAGGTCAGCGTCAGCACGATCACCAGCATGACGCAGCAGACGCCCGCCAGCAGCGCCAACTCGCCGCCCGATACGCTCTGCCACAGCCCCTCCACCACGGCGGCCGAGAAGGCGGCATAGACGACGAGCAGGATCGAGCCGCGATCCACCCATCCGATCTTCGCCTTGTGCCGTGCCACGAACTTGCCGATCCATGGCCGCGCCAGATGGCCGACGAGAAAAGGCAGCAGCAATTGCAGCACGATCCCCTCGATCGACGCCAGCGATACGCTCGCCCCGCCCTGCCGCATCAGCAGCGCGACCAGCAGCGGCGTCGCGACGATGCCCAGCAGGTTGGAGAAGGACGCGCTGACCACCGCAGCGGCGACATTGCCCCGCGCGATGGCGGTAAAGGCGATCGACGACTGCACGGTCGAGGGCAGCAGCGTCAGGAACAGCAGGCCCGCGCGCATATCATCGGGGATGACGCCGACCTGCTGCGTCGCGAGGCCGATCATGGGAAAGAGGAGGAAGCTCGTCCCCAGCACCGCCAGATGCAGCTTCCACGCCCGTGTCCCGTCCCAGATCGCCGCGCGCGACAATTTCGCCCCATGCAGAAAAAAAAGCAGCACGATGCCAGCGTCCGCCACCATGTCCGCGATCCGCGCACCCTCACCGCGTGCGGGCAGGATCGACGCTAGGGCAACGGTCGCCAGCAGCAGCAAGAGGAAAGGGTCGAGGGCGTGGCGCAGTCGGTTCATCATGGGGCTAGGCCTTGGGCTGACAGACGGCGGGGGGATAGACGCGGCCCGCCGCTTGCGCCAACAGTTTCGCCAGAGACATGCAGGCGTGGGTCGTGATCTGGATGGTAGCTGTTCCCCGGCGAACAATAGTTCCAACCGCCCGATCAATGCCCATCGGTAGTGACAGAGACATAAGGGAGAGCGCATCGTGAGCGAGTCCATCGCGATCATCGAAGATATCGCCGGCGTCATCGAAATCCATATCGACCGCCCCGACAAGAAGAACGCCCTTACTGCCCCCATGTATCATGCGATGATCGCCGCACTCGCCGATGCCTCGGCGCGCGCCGACATCGGCGTGGTCCTGTTCACGGCCAATGGCGATGCCTTTTGTGCGGGCAATGACCTGAAGGATTTCATCGCCGGGCCGGAAGGCGCTGCCGCCGCCTTCGCCTTCATCTGCGCCATCGCCGCCTTCGACAAGCCGATCGTCGCCGCCGTGCAGGGGCTGGCGGTGGGCGTCGGCACGACCATGCTGCTCCATTGCGACCTCATCTACGCCGCGCCCGACGCCCGTTTCATCATGCCCTTCGTCAATCTGGGGCTGGTGCCGGAAGCCGGGTCGAGCCTGCTCGCGCCTGCGACGCTGGGCCATGCCAAGGCGGCGGCGATGCTGATGCTGGGCGAGCCGATGGACGCCGACGCTGCCGACCGCGCGGGCCTCGTTACGGCGGTGGTGCCTGCTGAAACGCTGCGCGACCATGCGCGCGCCAAGGCGACGGCCTTGATGGCGAAGCCGCCCCAGGCGCTCGCCACCACTCGCCGCCTGATGAAGGGCGATCCGGCCATTCTGACCGCCCGGATCGAGGAAGAAGCGCAGTTGTTCCGCGCGACGCTGCAATCGGCCGAAGCGCAGGAGGCGTTTGCCGCCTTCTTCGAAAAGCGCGCGCCGGAGTTTCGGCGGGGTTAGGTCAAGGTCGGTCGCGCTTGCCGAACCGCATTTCGCTCACGATCATAGCGGCCACGATCAACAGGCCGCCCGCCAGCGCAGTGGGCGGCAGGCGATCGCCTGCAATCCGCCCGATGATCCCCGCCCAGACCGGCTCACCCGCATAGATCAAGGTCGCGCGGGTCGGCGACACGCTGCGCTGCGCCCAGTTCATCACGAACTGGATGAGCGCCGTGACCAACCCCAGCCCACAAGCCGACAGGATGACCGTCCAGGACAAAGGCGGCACCGCTTCCCCGGCCGGGACCATGCAGGCGAAGGCGAGCAGCGCGGTGACCGCCAGCTGGACGAGCGTCACCCGCGCGACATTGACGCGTCCCGCCCATAGGCTGATGAAGATGATCTCCAGCGCGATGGCGAGCGTGCTGATCAGGGTCAGCAATTCACCCGTCCCCGGCTCCACGCCATCCTGCGGCGCGGCGATCAGCATGAGGCCGACGAACGCCAGCGCGACCCCGACCCAGCTGGCGATACGCGGCCGCCTGTGCAGGATGATCCATTGGAGGATCGGCACCAGCGGCACATAGGCGGCGGTGATGAAAGCGGACGTGCTGCTCGATATCGTCTGAAGTCCCCAGCTTTGGAGCGAATAGCCCGCAAAGATGCCGAGGCCGATCACCAGGCCAGCGCCGAGCTCCTGCCGCGTGAGGCCGCGCAACAATGGCCAGGCGAGCGGCAAAGTGACGAGCGTCGCCGTCCCGAAGCGCAACCCGACGAAGAAGAACGGCCCGGATTCGCGCATGGCGTGATGCACAATCAGGAAAGTCCCGCCCCACAGGATCGTGATGCCGATCAGCGCGAGTTCGGGGCGGCCGATGATCAGGCGGCTGGTGGGGGGTGGGGCGGGCGCAGCGGACGACATAGTGCCGCGCTGTCCGCAATGCAGCGCGGCGTCAAGCGCGCGAATGGGCCACACATAACCCCATGGTCATGCATGGCCCATTTCGATCAGTCGTTCTTGAGGTCGCTGCCCGCTTCCTGCAGCGTATCGCCGACATCGCGCTTGGCTTCATCGGCTGTGCGATCGGCATCGTCAGCCGCTTCGTCGGTCGCAGCACCGATCCGCGCTGCGCCATTGTCGATCGCACGGCCCGCATCATCGAGCCCGTTGTCGATCGTGTCGCCCGCACGGTCCATCGCGCTGCTCATGTCATTGCCGATCGCCGATCCGGTATTTTCAATGCTGTCTTCGGTCTTTTCCGAACAGGCCGACAGGCTGACCGCCGAGACAACCGCCAGCGCGGCTAGAAATGTGTGTCGCATGATGGCTCCTTTTGCCAATGAAGGGAGTGAGGTAAGCGCAGGAAGGCCGATTAGGTTGCGTTGCGTAGGTCAGCGCCCCCGCAGCCCGAACACCATCGATCGATCCGATTCGGGGATAAGCCCTTCCAATACGCGCCAGAATCCGGTGACCGACCCCTGCCCCGCCTGCGCATAGGCCGCCGCCATTTTTTCCCGCAACGCCCGGAACAGTTCAGCCTCCAACGCCGCCCCTTCTGCGCTGAGCCGCAGCAATTTCTGCCGCCGGTCGCTGGCACCAGGCCGCGTCTCGATATAGCCGCGCTCGATCAGGTCATTGAGCACCCGGCCCAGCGATTGCTTGGTGATCGACAGCAGCCGCAGCAAGTCTTTGACGGTCAGGTCCGGCTGGCGCGAGATGAAATAGAGCGCGCGATGATGCGCCCGCCCCAGCCCTTGCGCCGCCAGCCCCTCGTCGATCGAGCGGGTGAGCGCGGAATAGCCGAAATAGAGCATCTCGATGCCGCGCCGGATTTCATCCTCGCGCAGGAAGAGCGGCGATGCGGGCGCCATCTGCGCGGAGGTGGGGGAAGAGGAAGCGGACATGAGTGTGGTGATCCGGTACGAAGCCAAGAAGCGTCATAGTGCCGTCGCGAAACTGTGATGACTAGGCTTTCCTTTCGCGCCCGACGCGCTATATGGCGACCCGCGCCGACGATGGTCGGCCTGCTGGGGCGTCGCCAAGCGGTAAGGCAGCGGCTTTTGATGCCGCCATGCGCAGGTTCGAATCCTGCCGCCCCAGCCAGTCACATCCATCACGGTCGGCTTTTAATTTCATCGTCATGAACCTCCGGCGGGAGTGGACGTTGGACGGAGAGCTGTGCGGTTCGCTTAAGTCCTATACCGATCGTGCCAACAGTTCCGGGACGAGATGGGATTTCCGGTAGCGCCCCCCACACAGCATCCGTAATAGGTAGCAAGCGGGGTGACATAGGCCTTTCGCGGCCGATGCATTACGCTAGAACTGAATCGAATCAGCAACGACCCAGCGGCTCGGATTGGGCTGTTGTATCGTGCAATGCGATGGGCAGTGCCAAAGCGGAAAGGTTGTCGAATATGTCTGAACTCGACCGAGGTCGCAAAGGGGTCATCTCCCACCGATTCGAGGCTTGGACATGGGTGCGTTGACGCAAGGCAAGAAATCCCGGCTACTTGCCGTCGCCTCCGGCGGTGGTCACTGGGTCCAACTCATGCGCATGCGCCCCGCCTTTGCCGACTTCGACATGGTCTATGTTTCGACGTTGGCGGGGTATGAGCATATGGTGGCGGGCGCGCCGCTCTATCTTGTAGCGGACTCGTCTCGCTTCGATCCCCGCCCGCTGGCACCGACCTTCTTGAAGGCGTTTCGCATTTTCCTGAAACATCGCCCATCCGTCGTGGTGACGACCGGATCGGCCCCTGCCCTGCCTTTCATGATGCTGGGGCGCCTTTTTGGCTGTCGCACGCTGTGGGTGGACAGTATCGCCAATTCGGAGCGGCTGTCGGGATCGGGACGGATAGCCCGCAAGCTCGCAACCAAAGTCATCAGCCAATGGCCCGACGTCGCGCAGAGCGAAGGGGTCGAATGTTGGGGCAGAGTGATATGATTTTCGCTTCCGTCGGATCGATGCTGCCGTTTGAACGGCTTACCCAGGGGGTGGACGAATGGGCCGCCGCCCATCCCGATGTGCCGGTGTTCCTGCAGATCGGGGAGGGCGAATATGAACCGCGCCATTGTGAATGGGCACGGATCGTGCCGCATAGTGATTATCAAAAGCGCCTTGAAGGCTGCACCTTGTTCGTCGCGCATGTCGGCATGGGATCGATCCTGCAGGCGCTGGAAATCGGCAAGCAAATGCTGATGCTGCCGCGCCGGGCAGCGTTGAAGGAACATACGACCGACCATCAGTTGCACACGGCCGCCAGGTTCCGGGACACGCCGGGACTAAAGATCGTCGATGACGTTGCTGCGCTGCAGCAGGAAATGGGCCGTCTGGTTCATGCGCCGATGACTGGATCCGACCGGATCGCCAATGTCGCGCCCGAAGCGTTTACATCACGGCTTCGTGCCTATCTGACAGAAGGAATGAAATTCGCAGATTGATGCCCTGCGACATCGCATCGGCCTGCCCATGATGGTGATAGCGGCGTTAACCGTCGCTGGTAATCGAAGCGCTATCTCCCTCTGACAGAAGAGGATCGCCTACACAAAGGATGGCGGTCCATGAAGTTGCTCGGTTCGATTTTAGCCATAATGGTGACTGGTGTCGCTGTGAGTCCAGCGCCTGCGGCCTTGCGCCAGCCTGCCTATATCAGTTTTGGCGATAGCGCCGATGCGCCTGTCGGCTATCTGGAAATGTGCGAACGCGATCGGGCAGCCTGCGGTCTGGCGGCAGACGACGCGCCGCTCGCGGCCGCCGCGCCGTGCATCACGCCGGAACCATCGCCGCGCGGACGCCGCGCAATCCGCGACTGGACCTGTCTGAACGGACGGGATGGCGCGTTCAGCACCGCTGCGATCGACCGGCGGAGCCGTCGGTCATCAAACATCGGCGCTAACTCGACGCCTGACCGACCCCTGACCGCCAAAAAGATCATCGGCAAGATCAACACGCGGATCAATAATGACGTGCTGCAACAATCGGACAACGCGATCTTCGGCGTTGACGAATATTGGAAGCCCAGCGGCAATAGCCCAGGCGCGACCGGCGATTGCGAAGACATAGCGCTGCAAAAGCAGGCGGATTTGGTTGCAGCCGGTATTCCTACCGACCGGTTGTTCCTGGCCGTCGTGTACAAACCCGGGGTTGGGCTGCACACTGTCCTTCTGGTGCGGACGGACGAGGGGGACATGGTCCTCGACAGCCTGACGTCCCGCATACGGCATTGGCATCAGACCGGTTTCATCTGGGTACGCGCCCAGGTGCCCGGTAGCCCGCTGCAGTGGAAGCGCGTCGCCTAACCCGATCCGGGCCAGGCATATTGGTCTTGCCCGATCATTCGGCACGAATAGCCCACCATCGCTTCCCACTTTAGCGATCATTTAGGATTTGCGCCTTATATCTCGGCGCGGAGGTTTTCTATGCACTCGACATTGCGCGCCACACTCTACCGCCTGGATCGTTCGTCGGAACGGCTTGAGATCGGCCGGCCTTCGACCTTGCGTGGTCCCAATCACCATCCGATCGACATCCGCATCGAAGATTTGTCGGCCACGGGTTGTCGACTGAACTGCGATTCGCAACTGGCGGTCGATGAATATGTGATGGTCGGGCTGCCCGGCGTCGGGATCCGGGCGAGCCGCGTCGTGTGGACCGATGGCGTTCACGTCGGATGTGCTTTCGAAGAGCCTCTGACCCCGGCCGACGTCAAGGCGATACAGGTATCGGAGCCTTTGACTTTCGTCGATTTCCGCTCCTTTCCCACGCCGCTTCCCGCAACTGACCCAAAAGGTGAGAGCGAAACGCCCTTCTCGCCTCGGCAGCGCCTGGGCATTGTGCTGGCATCCGCATTGGGCGCTTGGGGACTGGTCGCATTGCTCGCCGCTGTGGCATTGTTGCTTTTTTAGAACGGCCTACCCTGCGTGTCGTCCGCGATGCCGCCCTTGATCGGCTATCTTAAATCGTAATTACGGCCGGATTATAGATGGCGGCTGATGCCCCCCGGCAAATGCCCTGCCCCGTTTTTGACCATAAAGTGCCAGCCTGTGCCCCACACTGGCTAATGGACCGTGCGGATGTTATGCGGCAGCGCAATGCAAGAGCCGCCACGCACCCCGCCGACCGCCCGGCCCGAATTACACCCATGGAACGGTGTAGCGCCCGTGCCCGGCCCCGACGATGAGGCAATTGCCTATGTTGCGCCGGACCGGATGGCCCTCCCCCGACAGACGATGCTCTTTACGCTGCTCGGACTTTTGGTCGTCGTTCTTGTGGGGGGCGCTTTGGCGACCGCCTTTTTATTGCTCGGCGATCCGTTCGGAACGGACCATGCGGGATCGGCCCAACGGTCCTATGCATCGCTCACTAATGCAGAGATACGTCGGCTCCCGCCACCACCGCCCGTAGAACCGGTCCACTATCTGGACGTTCCGCAGGAAACGGCGCGCAAGGTGAATGAGGCGGTGCCCTTTTCGACCGAGCCCAACCCCGCAGCGATCCCGCTACGCCTGAACCTGGCCCCTGCCGACCGGGCGCGTGCCGTCGATTGTCTGGCTGCGGCCGCTTGGTATGAAGCGGGAGACGATACGCTCGGCCAAGAGTCGGTAATCCAGACCGTCATCAACCGGATGCGGCACCCCTCCTTCCCCAACAGCGTCTGCGGCGTCGTTTTTCAGGGTTCCGAACGCAAAACGGGTTGCCAGTTCACCTTCACCTGTGACGGTGCCCTGGTCCGCAGAACCCCCTCTGCGACGGCATGGGGACGCGCCCAGGCGATGGCGAGCCTGGCCCTGAACGGTCTCGTATTCTCGCCCATCGGCTGGGCGACCCATTATCATACCGACTGGGTCGTCCCAAATTGGAGCAGCAGCGTCGATAAGGTGGCCAAGATACGGACCCATCTATTTTTCCGCTGGCGCGGGGCCAGCGGTCGGCCGGTCGCCTTTCACCGGGCGCATGCAGGGAGCGAACCGGTCATCGCCGCGATGCGCGGGCTGTCGCCAAGCCATGCTGGCACCCTGGCGCTGGAGCCACTGCCAAGCGACATTTCGGCCGATGTCGCCGGGACAACAGGCGGCGATGCTAAGCCATTGCCGTCATCGAGCGTGAACGCGGATTTGCGCGGCAATGCCTTGACCGCTGCTGATAGCAGCACGGGCCTATTCGTTATCCAGATCAAATCGGGCACTTTTCCCGGGGCATTGGCCGTTATGGCCCTCGACATCTGCAAAGGTCGCCGGGAGTCCTGCACGGTCGTGGGCTTTGCAGGCACGCCCGGGCGAGTGACGGGAGGTGCGTTCGGGCGGGTGCGCTGGCCCGACAAAGTGCCGGACTTTTATTATTTCAGCGACAAGTCCCGGTCGCGCGAAATAGCCTATTGGAATTGCGCAACCTTCCCACGGCCGGATGGCAGCCAATGCCTGCCGCCCAATTATCAACCGGCCGGATGATCAGCGAGTCGGTGGGTAACAGAAACGATATGAATATCTGTTTGAATGGATGTCGGATCTTCTACCAACCCCAGGCGTGGTTGGGCTAAGGTTAACGACCTTGTTTACATAGTGCGTGGATACTAAGAGGCGGTTAGGGAGTATTGGTTCGATGATCTTTCTACGGAATACGCTGCGCATGGCCGTCTGTGGCCTTTTGGCGCTTATGGTTGCGGCCTGCGGCACGGCTGGCATCTCGCCCCCTGCGGAACGTCTGGCGGCGAACCGAGGCCCCGCCGAAGTCTATAAGCTTGGCGTGAGCGACAAGGTGCGGATGACCGTTTTCAACGAACCGAGCCTGTCGGGCGAATTTGCGATCGGGACGAACGGCACGCTGTCCTTGCCGCTCATCGGCGATGTCGCGGCCGCCGGCCAGTCGGTGGAAGAAGTGACCAAGGTCGTCCAGTCCAAGCTGGGCACCGGCTATCTGCGTGATCCCAAGGTCAATATGGAGGTCACCTCCTACCGACCCTTTTATATATTGGGCGAAGTCAAGGCGCCGGGGACCTATCCCTATGTCAACGGCCTGACGATCGGCCAGGCAATCGCCATTGCCGAAGGCAGCACACCCAGAGCCGATCAAAGCGTCGTGTTCGTTCGGGCCGCCGGTCAGGACCGGGAGGTCGCCTACAAGAAAACGGACGATTTCCACGTGTTCCCCGGCGACACCATTCGGGTCGGCGAGCGGATATTCTAACGTTATGAATTATTTTTGTTTTTTAAAAGGTAACTGCGCATGACCGTTCGATTTGCGCGGCCTTATCGCGCTGGCCTCCTGGCCGCTTTTGCCATAGTGGCGGTGCAACAAGCCGCTGCAATGCAGGAATCTCCGTCACAGCCGCCCCCGTCGCAGGAAGCGATCGACACGGTTGACCGGGATAAGGCAGCGCGAACCTTGTGCCGTGCGATGATCGATTCGGTCAGGCCATTGCCGACGGATGCGGGCACCGCCGATCTGGAAGCTGCGTTGATATTCGTCATCAGTCAGGACGCGGTCGTCCGCGCGGAAACCGATAAGACGTTGTTGTTCCAACTGATCGAATCCGCGCTCTCCTGCACCGTCAGCGGCGCTGCATCCTACAAGAATTTGGAGCAGGCCGCTCAAAACGTATTGCAGTCTTATAGGGTTGGTACTGGCTCCATCCGCACGAGCAACGGGGCGGGTGCGGTAGGCTTCTCTCCGCTTCTTGGCGTGGGCGGCGGTGGCGGCGGTGCCAATTACTCATCAAATCAGTGATTGAGGACGGGTCGGTCCTAAAAAAGCAACCTAAACCGGCCAGTAAACTTTGATTTAAGGGGGAAAGTGATGAAGCGCTTCAGGAAAGGGCCTCTGGTGGCTATTTGCGCGCTTGCGGTCACTGCGCCGCAGGCCGCATTCGCGCAGGATAATGATATCCTGGTAGAGCCGGAACTGCTGGTCGACTATGATCGCAGCCGCAATATCGCCGTGACCGAAAAGCGGCGGCCCGACTATGATGCGCTGGGCATTCGTGCGAGCAGCTTTCTGGTCTATCCCAGGCTCGACATCGGCCTTGGCTATAATGACAATATATTCCTCGCGGACTCCGATGAGGTGTCGGATGGTTATGCGATCATCCGTCCATCCGTCCGGGCACAATCGGATTGGTCCCGCCATCAATTGACCGCAACCGCATCGGGTGCCTTCCGCCGATTTTTCGACAACAGCGTTCGCGACGAAGATAGCTGGAATGTCGGTGCGCTCGGCCGGGTCGACGCCACCAGCGCCTTGACGCTCACCGCGCAGGTGCAGGCCGGCAATCGGTTTGAAAGCGCCTTTTCCGGCGGCGTCGATGCCAACGTCGCCGCATTGTCCAATTACGATTATAATTTCCTGTCACTGCGGGGGCGATATGAGCTCGGCCGCAACCGGATTGCGCTGGCCTATAATCGTAATGAATATGATTTTAATAATATCCGCTTCAGCGATTCGACGACGCTGGATCAGTCCAATCGCAGCCGAACCATCGATAGCATCGTCGGGCAGTTCGAGCGCGCGCTGAACCCTGGCCTGTCTGTCTATGGACAGCTCAGCTATGCTCGGACGCGGTATGACGCCCTGCTGGCACCCGGAGTAGAAAATCGCGATTCGGACGGTTATCGGGCCGTTGCCGGGGTGAGCATGGACTTGCCCGCCTTCATACGCGGCACTTTGGCTGCCGGATATACATGGCGTAATTTCGACAGTCCGTTGTTTCGCCAAGTTAAGGGTTTGTCGGTCGATGCCAAGCTCGAATATTTCCCGTCAGAGCTGACGACATTCACGCTCCGAGGCAGTCGCCTGATCCAGGATTCAAATATCGCCATCACCACGGCGTTTTTTGACAATCGCATTTCTTTGGGCGTGGATCATGAATTGTTGCGCAATGTGATATTGAGCGCATCGGGCGACCTGAGCTATCAGGATTATATCGGCTCCCCCAACAACAGCACCGTCTATCGGCTCTCGTCTCGGGCTCGCTATCTTATGTCCCGGAAACTCTCCGCTGACTTATTGGCAAGCTATGCCCACCGTAATCGTGAAACGCTGGTCAGCAACGGCAATCTCAGCGAGATGCGCATCGAAGCGACAGTGTCCCTGCGACTTTAATTGCGCTTCGGCGCTCACTTGGCTATGCTGCAATGCAGCAAGGGGATGGTTTTAGATGAACAGCGCGGCAAGTGAAGGCAAAGAGGTTCGGCTTTCTGACAATGTGTTGGCGTTGAAAGGGGTATTGCGGCGGCGTTGGGTAACACTTGCGCTGGTGACGGGCGTAATATTCGCCGTAGCGGCGGTACTCATCTTGCTGATGACGCCAAGTTATCAGGCAACCGCGCGCCTCCAGATCGATCCAAACCGTGATCCGTTGGCGCGTTCGCGGGGCAATTATACGCCCGATCTTGATTCGGAAGCCATCGAGACTGAAGTCACGCTGCTCAATTCGCAAGAGGTCGCGCGGGCGGTAGTTCAGCGCTTGAACCTGCAGAATGATCCCGAGTTCGCCAAGGATGTGGAAGCTGGCGCTTCGGTCTCCCCCGCCGACCGGATGGATTCCCTGGTCCGCGCGGTCAAGGGTAACTTGAATGTCGGCCGCGACAAGCTGACCTACGTCATAAATGTCGGTTTTGAATCGACGGACCCACGCAAGGCAGCGGACATCGCCAATGCCTTTGCCGAGGAATATATCCGCGCCAAGATCGGCACGAGGATGGGCACGGCCGAAACGCAGGCTGCATTTTTTGAACGCCGCCTGACCGAACTCGGCAATGAAGTTCGCGCAGCAGAGGCTGCCGCCGCGCAATATCGTGCCCAAACCGGCATGATCGGTCGGGACGCCGGTACGATCGTGGATCAGCAGGTCGGCCCATTGTCGAGCCAACTCGCTACCGCCGAATCATCCGCCGCCGAAGCGCGCGCCAATCTCAACGCTGCGCGCGCACAGATTGCGCGTGGCGGCTTGGATGCCGTTTCCGAGGTGCGCAGTTCCCAGGTGGTTTCGGATCTCCGTCGGCAACGCGCTGAAGTCGTCCGCAGCAAGGGGGAAGTCGACGCGCGCTATGGTCCTCTTCACCCCGAAACCGTCAAGGTTCAGGATCAGCTCAAGCAGCTCGACCGTCAGATTGCAGAGGAAGCCGAGCGCGCCGTTGCCTCGCTTCAGGCCGCGTCGCAAGCAGCGGATGCCCGCGTGGCAAGCCTTCGTGGATCGCTGCGGCAGTTGGAAGGTCAGCAAGCGACCAATACGCGCGCGAGCGTAACCGGCGACAGCCTGGAGCGGGAAGCAGCGAGCAAGCGCGCGGCCTATGACCAGATGGCCAAGCTGTCGGTGGACAGCGTACAGGGCCAGCGCAGCGAAATTGCGACGGCCACGATCATCGACCGTGCGACGCCACCAACTTCTCCCACAGCCCCCAAGCGTTCCTTGTTGCTCGCGATGGCATTGATCGTCGCTTTTGCGGGAGGAAGCGCCACGATCATCACGCAGGAACTTCTGGTTCCCGGCATCCGCAACGTGTCCGACTTGGAATCCGAACTCGGCCTGACCGTGCTGGCGGCCGTGCCGAAGGTGAAGGGGAAAGAATCGCCTGCTAATCTGATCGCCGACAAATCGACCTCGCTCTTCGGCGAATCGATGCGGATCGCGCGCGCCTCGATCCTGGGCGTGCGTTCGTCCGAACCGATCAAGATCATCGCCATCACGTCGACGGTTCCCGCAGAAGGCAAGACGACGACAGCGCTCGCTTTTGCGCGAACGCTGGCGGTCAGTGGATCGCGGACGCTGTTGATCGACTGCGATATTCGCCGGGCATCGCTGCGGCAGACGACGGGCATCGCTGGCGACGCAGGTCTGGTTGAAATCCTCGATAAACAGGCCCCCGTAGAAGCGGCTATCATCGCTGATACGACTGAAAAGCTGGACCTGCTGCCCGTGCTGCGGCCGCATTATAGTTCGGAAGATGTGTTTGGCGGTGATACGATGGCCCAGCTGCTCAAGGATCTGAGTAGCCGCTACGACCATATCGTGCTCGACCTGCCGCCATTGCTGGGCCTTGCCGATGGTCGGTTCCTGGCAGCGCTGGCGGACGCGGTTGTCCTGGTCGTGCGTTGGGGCAAAACGCCGATGCGGCCGGTCGCAGCAGCGGTTCAGCAATTGCGGGCCGATGACGCGCATTTGATTGGCGCGATCTTCGCAATGGTCGATCCATCATCGGAAGCGATCGGCGGTTTGTACTATTCCCAGCAATATGCCGCCTATTATCGCGCGGGCTAACCGCAACCATGCAGGCGCAGCCTCGATCGCCGGGTCGAGGGCTGCGCCTGCAAGATATCTTGCGATCGTCGCACTGGTTGTCGTCGGCATAGGTGCCGCATCGTCTGTTTATGAACTGCGTCGGGAACATGCCATTGCAACGGCGCAGGAGCAGTTGCTGGCAAGCGTACAATTTACAGCGCGGCGCGGACTTCCACTTGGTCCGCCCCCCCCGCTCAACCTGGCGCAGCCACCACGCGCGCTGCTGCTTGATGCCCAACTCTATTTGAACCAGGTGCCGTTTGCGCAAGATGCGGCGGACAAACGGCGGCTATTGAGCATGGCGCAACGCATGATCGCAGCCGCGCTTGCGGGCCGCCCCGGTTGGGGAGAAGCCGAGGCATTGGAAGCCTATCTCCAATCCTTGAAAGGATCAGAGGGCAAGGTCGCGGCGCAGCGCGCTTTGGTGCGCAGCTATGACCATATGCCCTATATGCGTGAGGCAGCCGCTTGGCGGATACGCTATGGCCTTGCGCAATGGGGTGCATTGCCGGACGCCACGCAAAGGCGCATCGTCGACGAAGCCATCTGGTTTGTCCGGTTAAGGCCAGAGCAGCGCGACAGCATATTCGCTGCCGTTCGCGCCACGCCCGCCTATTTTCCTTTCATGCTGCGGTGGCGCACGGTCAGGGCTTTCGACGCGGACCGGCTGCCGAATTGATGCCGCTCCCACAATAGGCCAATCAGAAATAGCGTCATCGCTGCCAGCGCGGGTATATCGAGCGCGATATCCACCATGGAACAGAGCAATGCGGTGAAGATCGCCGCGACCACGCCCGCGCGACCATCCAATGGTCCGTAATAGGATAAGTTGGCCGCGATTCGGCGGACGATCACCAACATCGCTATGGTCAGTAGCAACAGGAATGGCACGCCACCGTCGATCAGGAAACGCAGGATCAGGTTGTGGGGTGCATTGACCATCCACAGGGCCTGGGCCGTGCGCGGATCAGTCAACATCTGCTGGTTGACGTCGGGGAAGCTGCCCAAACCATAGCCGAACCAGGGTGCCTGCCGTGCGATGTGCCAATAATGGCCCCACATCATCGTCCGTCCGGCCGTGCCCTCAGCGATCATGCTGGCGCGCGCGAACAGCATATCCACCAGGCCGACGGCCAGAACGCCGCCTGCACCGAGCAACAGGAGCAGCGGCACCAGCCAGGAATCGAATCCCTTTCGGCGGAGGAAGTGCAGCAGCCCGATGCCGGTCAGACCCAGCAAAGTCCCCGCCATTGCCGACCGAGAAGCCGTGATCGCGCAAGCCCCCGCACACAGCAACAGTCCGACCCAGCGAGCAGCACGCCATGCTTGTGCAACAGGTCCGTCGCCGATCGCCGGGTCGCTCACGATCCGTCCGAGCGCCAACAGCGCCAGCATGCCATAATAGGTGCCTGCGACATTGGCATTGCTCAGCGTGCCGGTGAACCGCATATCCTGTCGGGGACGCCAGATGTCCCACGGCAATTCCGTACCATATTCGCGAAGAATGAGCCCGCCGATTACATTGACGCAGCCAAAGAGCAGCATCCAATCGATTATGTTGGCAAGGGCGTTGCGCCTGGCCCCCAACATCGCGCCGGCCAGAAACGCGGCGAGGAGTCCAGCCGCCCCGAGCAACCGGGGCAAGAGGAGGTCGGGCACGATATAGCCTTGCCGAAGCAGGAACTGGGCCGGTGCCCAAAGCGGCAGCGTCGCCCAACCATAAGCCAGCAGGACCAGGGCAAGGATGGGCGATGCGCGCGTCCAGAACAGACGCGGTGGGGCATCGAGCAGCAACAGCAACGCCAGCATTGCCCCGCACAGCAGGAACAGAGTCGGATTGCCGGACAGCGTGTCCAGACCATTGAAGGTGAATCCGATACTGAGCAGCAGCGCTATGATGGGTGCAATCTGCCGCTCAACGCCTGAACGAAGGCGCGGGCGGGCTCTCCTGCGGCTTCCGACGCGGTCGTGCATTGCCAGCCTGGCATTATGGACCTGCCTCGTTCCCCTCCCCCGCATCATCTACCTTATGTTCGTGCCAGCCCGTGCCAGCCAATCCTCGCCCGCTACGGATAAAGGCCGCATCAGACCGAGCCGCCGGATTTCGTTGATGCCGCCTCTATCACCAAAGCCTTAGCAAGGGTCAATGTTTCGAGCCGTTTAGCGCTATTTGGCTCTTTTCCAACGAGCATGTTGCACCAACGGCGGACGTTCAACGTTCCGTGAAGACCCTGTCCATTCTTTGGAGTAGAGGGCCAAACAGATATTCCATGGCGGTTCTGGCCTTGGTGTTGACCACGATCTCAACCGGCGTACCGGGGCGGACGCCACCGGCCAGCCCCGCGCGCTTGCCAGCGCTGCGCAATTCCCGATCGGGCACGCGAATCTGGGCGGTATAATAGGCCTCGCCCGTGCGAGGATCCTCTATGCTTTCGGCCGACACGCGTTCTACCGTCCCTTCGACAGGCGGCAGGTCCGCGGAGCGGAACGTCACAAGCCGCACCTTGGCGGCCTGCCCAGGTGCCAGGTCGGCTGCATTTTCCAGTGAAACCCGTGCTTCCACGACATAATCTTTCGACGCCGGGACTAGGTCGAATAAGGGTCCGCCAGGCGCGATCACCTGTCCGACCTTCGGCATGTCGGCAGCGCTGATCGTACCGTCGAAAGGGGCCAGTATGGCCGACCGCGAGCGATCGGTACGGGCCGCCTGCCATTGCGGCAACACGCTATGCAATTCCGTCTGCGCGAGTCGAAGCCGATCGGCATTCTGCCGATTGCGCTCTTCCTGACCACCCAACATTTGGAGCGTCACTTCTTCCGACTGGCTGCGAAGGCGGCCAGCCTCCGCGCGGGATGCACCAATTTCGCCGTCATAGGCGGCCGACGCGCGTTGCAACGCAACGACGCGCGATCGGGTGGTGAGACCTTTCGCCAGCAAGGATTGCATCGCCGCCAGTTCTTCGTCGTTAAGCTGCTTTTGACGAACGGATGATGCTCGTTGCTCCGCCTGCCCCGCCGCCTGATGGCCGATCTGGGCGCGCCGATCGCGCAACATGCCCCTTTCCGACCGGATAATGGCGCGCTCAAGTTGCAGCTGGGCCTTTTCCCGCGCCAACGCGGCCAAGGCTATCGCCCGATTCTCTCCCGTGAGAGTCGCGAAGGAGCGAATATCCGGCACATCTGCGTCACCACGCAGTCCCGCTTCCAGCCGTGCGATTTCAGCCTGCAAGCCAAATACCCGACTCGCCAAAGATCGTTCTTGGGCGACCTCATCGGGATTGGCGAATTCAGCGAGGAGATCGCCTTCGCGCACACGGGCACCGTTGGCGACATAGACTCGCCCGACCACGCCACCAGAGGGGGTCTGCACGGCACTGAGCGAACTTGCCGCCCGCACCGTGCCCGGCGCGATCACCGCAGCGTCCAGTTGCGCCAGCATTCCCCACCCCAGGGTAGTCACGATCAGCACGGCACCAAGGCCGATGCCCATATATAATTCCGGCTTGAAATTATGCGGTCGGCGGTGTGCCGGGGCTATCGACAGACGCGTGCCCGAATCGATGATGACCATCTCGCTCATCCGTTGATACCCTGCGTGCCGAAGGAGATTGGTGCGCGCGACATGGCGCGTTGTCGCTGTTGCAGACGGTCGAGGGGCGACGCCAACGCTTCCAGGATGCCATGCTCCAATTTGAGGATGCGGTCGGCGCTGGCGACCAGATCACTATCATGGCTCGAAAACACGACTGTTGTGCCGCGCGAGCGCAGTTCGACCAGCAATTTGGTCAGAGCCAATTTTGCTTCTGAGTCCAGACTAGCACTCGGCTCGTCCAGCAGGATCAATTTCGGGTCGCCAAATAGCGCACGCGCGAGCGCGATTCGCTGCGTTTGTCCTGACGACAGACCCATCTCGCCAATCTGGATCATGCTGTCATAGGCATTGGGCAGACGAAGGATCATGTCGTGCGCGCCAACGGATTGTGCCGCGGCCACCACTTTGGCGTCCAGGGCGGCGGCATCTGCCTCGGCCGTATATTGGAAGCGCGCTATGTTGTCGCGGATCGAGCCTGGAAAGAGCATGAAGTTTTGCGGCAGATAGCCGATCGCGCGCGTCAATTGGGCTTCGTTCCAGTCCGACCTGGATGCCCCGTCGAGCCGGATCGTACCCCGGACCGGGTCCAACCCGCCGGCGATGGCGCGCAGCAAGGTGGACTTGCCGGACCCGCTCGCGCCGATCAGCGCGACCACGTCGCCCGGTTTTGCTTCGAAGCTGATGTCGGCAAGCGCAACGCGGTTGGTGCCCGGTGAGAGCACGGTGATCCGTTCGACCGATAGCGCACCTGTCGGGTCGGGAAGGAGCGTGCGGGGCACGTCGGACCAGGTGCCGAAGGCTTTGGTCAGACGGTCATAGGCGGTGCGCGTGTGGACGATCGATTTCCAGCCGCCCACAATCTGCTCGATCGGCGCGATGGCGCGTGAAAGCAGCAGGGTGGCAGCGATCATCGCACCACCCGACAGTTCATGACGCACGACCAGCACAGCGGCAAGCGCGAGCGCGGCGGACTGAAGAAACAGGCGGAAGAACTTCATCCCGCTGCCATAGGCCGTACCCACAAAGCCTGCGCGCAGGTGATGATGATTGACGAGCGCACGTTCTTCACGATGGGCATGCACCAGTGCATCATTCATGCCCAACGCTCTTACTTCCGCTGCATGGCCGGTCGCGTGCGACAGGCGTGCATAGGAAATGCGCGATGCTTCGTTATAGGATCGCAGGGCCGGTGCAGAAGATCGTTCGCTGAGCCAGGCCAGCCCCAGCAACAGCAAGCTGGCCGCAACAGTCAATACACCAATCCACGGGTGAAGCAGGAAGGCTGCCCCAATATAGACGATCGTCCAGGGCGCATCGAGCGCGGCAAGCACCGCCGCGCTGCTGATGCCATGGCGAAACGTGTCGAAGTCCCGCATCAATTCGCCCGAATCGATCGGCGACAGATCAGAGCGCGACAAGGCCATGCGCAGGGCATGAGACGATAGTTCCTCCTCCAGCCGTGCGCCGGCCCGCAACAGCACACGGCCGCGAAGCCATTCGAAAAGGACAAGCGCACCCAGCGCGAAACTGGCGATGAGGCCCAGGGCGACCAAGGTTGCAAGGCCACCCGTTGGCACGACACGGTCGTAAACCTGCATCATGAACAAGGTAGGGGTCAGATATAAGAGATTGCCCAGCGCACTGAAAATGGCCGCTAGGATGAAATAGGGTCTGCATTTGCCGAGCGCCGTTCGCAACGGCGTCATGTGGACGGACTTGGCGCGCATTCGATTGTTCCTGGCGACGTTCGAACAATCTCTATGGGACGCGAGTTAAGGATGGGTTTAGCAGCGCGCCTCCAGTCAGCCAAAATATGCGAACGGTGTGGGGCTGGATCCGTCGATCCAGCGGCACACCGAACCATGTTCGGTCTATGCTACGACCGGTCGACGGCCGCGCGTATGCCGGATAAGCGGTCGCTCAATGAACTGATAGGCAATCATGCCTGCAATACATCCACATAAGGCGGACACGCCGATCATGGGGATCATCAAATCAGCTGGCAGGCGGCGGATGACGGCAGTCACGGCACCTATCGCGAACATATGAAACAGGTAGATCGAATAGCTGGAATCCCCGATATATAGCCACAGTCTGTGCGGCATCCGGTCGCGTTTATCGACCAGGATCACCAGGATGGCCGCATGGGCCGCGCATACCGCTATCAGCCCCACCTGAGTCCAGGGGATGAGACGGATGATCGGATATTGGCTGGCGATCCAGGCCAGCAGCGCCGTCGAGGCCATGAGCAGGACGACAAGGGTCACATTGTCCGATCGAAACCGGCCTTTGAGGTTCAGCACCCCTAACCAGACACCGGCAACGAACGCCAATGTGTCGATGCGGGTGTAAAATGTGGGTATGGCTGCGTCAAAATGGTACATCTGACCGATCAGGATGCAGGTGCCAAAGAAGAGCGTCAGCAAAATTGCCCTGGTCACCAACCCAAAAGCGAATGTCGCCGCGAACGAAACGTAGAAGAACATTTCATAGTTCAAGGTCCAACCCAGCTTGAACATCGGCCAGATGCCGCCGGTCCCAGATGGGTCGTAAGCGGGTATGAAAAACAGCGATAAGAAAAAGTGCTGGGGATCGAAAACCGTTCTTTGAAACATGCCGGGCGCGATGAGCGTGACCGATGCCACCAGAAACGTGGCGAACCAGTAGATCGGCACTACGCGACGAACACGGCGATTGAGAAATTGGGCTGGATTGAACCGGTGCAAACCGGTGGTTTGCGTCATGATAAAGCCACTGATGACGAAAAATAATGTCACGCCATAGCGCGCACCGAGCTGGAAAATTTCACCCGCATTGCCCTTGAGCGGATGATCGATCGCATGCGCGATGACCACCGACAGCGCGGCAATTGCCCGAGCGAGTTGAATGCCATCCAGCCGGTCCAGCGTCGCCGACAAAGGTGTGCGCTGCGTCATCCCCGCAAGTTATCCTTGATAGCCAATATGCCTTGTCTACACGGTTGCGCTCGCACGCGATAGAGTTTTGAATCGCTGTTGCTCTTGAAACAGACTGGAACAAAATTCCCAATTACCAATTGTGCAAATGCGTTACTTCGCCGTAATGTGATGTTGCACTGAAGCATGATTTGCTATCTGAATAATGGGCCATATGCTAAGATGAGGTGACTTCGCCGCGATGCGTTGGAATTCACGTTCCGCCGTCTTGGGCGCGGGGCATAGGGCTGAGGGTTTTTCCGAGGGGTCGCCTTTGTGGCAGTAGGCAAATACAGGACTGGCGCGCTGAATGCGGAAAACACGCTGCAGGTCCAATCTGCCGTAGCCCGTAATTACCGGCCCGACATTGATGGCCTGCGTGCGCTTGCTGTATTGCCGGTCGTTCTTGGCCATGCGAGCGTCAGAGGGTTCAGCGGCGGATTTGTCGGGGTCGACATTTTCTTCGTCATCTCCGGTTATCTGATCACCGGCATATTGGTGCGGGATCTGGCAGCCGGTCGATATTCGATAGCGGAATTCTACCGCCGCCGCATTTTGCGCATATTCCCGGTATTATTTGCTGTTCTTGCGACGTCCACCCTGGTCGCCATTGGATATTTGCTGCCGACCGAACTTGTTCGTTACGCCGGGTCGCTGGGTGCCACGACGCTTTTTTCATCCAATATCCTGTTTTATTCGGAAAGCGGATATTTCGACGCTGCATCCAATACCAAACCCTTGCTGCATACCTGGTCGCTGGCGGTAGAGGAGCAGTTCTACATTCTTTGGCCGTTGCTCCTCGCCTGGATTGGGGCAAGCCGGATGACCTTGCTCAGGCTGACGGTCGCCGCAATCTGCATGGCGTCTTTCGTAGCATCGATTCTGTTCCTCAACATCAATCCTTCCGCGACCTTCTACCTCCTGCCGACGCGGGCCTGCGAACTGGCGCTGGGTGCTATGCTTGCGCTCACCGGCAACCCCATCCGCAATCGCTGGGTCAACGATCTGCTGGGCGCGCTTGGTCTGGCCGCAATTCTCACGAGCATCTGGCTCTATGATGAAATGATGCTCTTCCCTGGCGCCGCCGCTGCTCTGCCGTGCGGCGGCGCCTTGCTATTGCTGATGACCGGAGCGAGCGGCGGATGGGTAAGCCGACTCTTCAGCCTCTCGCCAGCGGTCTTCGTCGGCAAAATCTCCTATTCGCTCTATATGTGGCATTGGCCCGTCATTGTCTTTGCCAAGATCGCTTTCTTGCAAAACGGCCTGACCCCACAAATGCAGGTTATCGAGATCGGCGTCTCGTTCCTGCTGGCCGTGCTCTCGTGGAAATTCATAGAGCGGCCGTTCCGAACCAATGTTGCGCATTGGCGCACCCGTGATGTGTTCAAGGGCGCATTAATAGCCATGGCCTTGATGATCGGCACCGCAGGCGCGCTATTGGCTCTGCGCGGCATGCCTGATCGCTATTCAGAGGAACAGCAGGCGGTCGCCAACTATTTGAGCATGGACGTCGAACTCGCCTATCGACGAGGAACCTGCTTTCGTGCGGGGCCGCAAGGAGAGATCGACCCGTCCTGTATCACGCCCAAAACGCGCAAGCCCGTCGTGCTGCTGTTGGGTGACAGCCATGCCGCGCATCTATGGCCTGGATTTGCGCAAAATCCCGGCCAATATGAAGTGCTGCAGGCGACGGTCGCGGGGTGCCGCCCCCTCATTCATCCCGATCCTTCAACCCGATGCCGCCGACTGTTCAACGATATGTTGCTGAAATGGGCACCCGAGCATCGCCCGGCGGTGATCCTGCTGTCCGCAAAATGGCGCCCGAATGACCTGGTGCTGTTGGAAAAGACGCTGGACAAAATGGCATCGCGCAATCTCAATATCGTGCTGATCGGCCCTATACCGCAATATACCGCTGCCCTCCCTCGATTGCTCGCCGTTGCACTGGGAAGAGGTGACCGCGACCTCCTACGCCGGTCGCTGCGCACGCAACAATTCACAATGGACCGGCAATTACGGGAGATGGCAGAACGGCGCGGCATCATCTATGTTTCGCTCATCGATCTGCTGTGCCGGGGGCAAACCTGCAAAACCTTGGCAAAGCCGCCCATCCCCATGCAGTTCGATCATGGCCATTTGACCGAGGAAGGGTCGGAATTGGTGGTACGGAACATCCTGCCCTATATCGATCTTGCGGTAGAACGGAACGGGATCGGCCGCAGCAATCCGAACCAAAAGTCCATAATTCCGGTTGCGCGTGAAGATAGCCTACCCTAGAGGCAAAGACATACTCGGACCGGGGAAGCTGATAGATTTCGGCTTGGTCAGAGCAAGGGGGAACCGCCTGCTTATGACACGGCGTGTGTATTTTCTGGTCTCTCATTCATCGGCTGGGGGCGCGCAGGAAATCTGGGCGAACCTTGCTGAAGCCTTTCGTGTAGCGGGTGAAACGGTAGAGTTGATGGCGCTCTATCCTTTGCGGGCCACGGTCCGCGAAACATCACCCCAATTGCCTTGGCGCTACGTCATCGATCGTCGTCCGTCCAATCCAATCGCCATGGCGCGAATGCTTTGGAACCTGGTGGATATCATCCGTCGGGAAAAACCGGACCTGATCGTCACGGCCATGCCCGCCGCCAATATCCTTGCCGCAATAGCCGCCCGGATCGCAGGCAGAAAATCGTGCGTCGTCATCTCGCACCATTCCCCGACGGAAACCCACAATCCGCTGCTCAACCGAATCGACGGCTTGGCCGGATCGCTCGACAGCGTAAAGGCCGTGGTCAGCGTGTCGGACAGCGTGTCCTCGACACTGGCGAACAAGTCGGCGCGATACCGTGCGAAACGCATTACGATCCACAACGCCCTCCCGCCAGAGATCGAGCAACTGCTGGAAAATCTGGCTGCGGAACGCGCGGGGCGCATCGGAACGGGACGGAAGGTGGTTGCCACTGGCCGCCTCGCGTATCAGAAAAATTATCCCCTGCTGATACGCGCAGCCGTTCATATGCCCGACGTCGATATCGACATCGTTGGCAATGGTCCTGACGAAGACGCGCTCAAAACACTGGCAGCTGCGTTGGGCGTCACAGAACGCGTTCATTTCCTCGGTCACAGGCCGCGTGCCGAAGCCCTGACCATATTGGCACGGGGCGATCTGTTCGTGCAGGTCAGCCATTTCGAAGGGCATAGCCTGGGCCTGATAGAAGCGGCGAAGCTCGGCGTGCCCCTGATTGTGTCCGATGTGCCGGTGCAGATCGAGGGCATCACCCGGTCGGATGGACAACAATGCGGCATTGCCGTCGCGACGGACGATGATAGTGGGCTAGCGCGAGCCATCACCGGACTGCTCGACAACCCGCAGGCCTATGCCGAGCGCGCCGATCAGGCGCGACGCTTGGCCGACGAAACCACCTTTGGCGCCATGGTGAACGCCTATCGGAACTTGGTACCGTGATGATGAGGTGGGCTATTCGGGTCGACACCCGGATACGACACGGGCAAGCTATCATATTCCGCCGCGCGGACCCTAGGTGATGGAAAGAACGCCCAGGATCACCCTGCCCCCACGGATAGCGCCGCTCCAGCGTCTTCCGGGCGATCGCCTGCTAGGATCGATCGCGGTCGTCGGTGTGTTGTTGGGTGCCGTGTTTGGCCCCAACCTCAGCCAGCAGGCTGGCGGGTCTGGCGGCGATGGAAGCGCGCTACGCCAATCCCTTTACCTCCTGACCTTCATGATCGCGATTGCAAGCGTCCGTCCCTGGCAGTCGCCCGCGCGTCTACTCGTTCTTCCGCTATCGATGATCGCGATCCTGGCATGGAGCCTGTTTTCGATCAGTTGGTCGGTCGTTCCTGCGACCGCCCTGCGGCGCTTCCTATTGACGGTGATTGTGATCTGGACCGTATTCCTTGCGGTGCGATGCGCGGGTTATGACAGGACGATCCTGCTATTCCGCCGAGTGATGATCGCTATTTTGGTGGGCAATCTTCTTGCGGTAGCGCTTTTGCCCGGCATCGCCATCCATCAGGCGGCAACAGTCGCTGATCCCGGGCTTATCGGTGCTTGGCGCGGGCTGCTGGCGCAAAAGAATTTTGCCGGTGCGGTAGCAGCGGTCACCATCCTCATATTCTTTTTCGATGCCAACCATATGCCACGTTATATGCGGTGGGGTACGATTACGCTTTCCATATTGTTTTTGCTGGGTACCCAATCGAAGACATCCATGGGCATATGTCTGGGCGCTCTGGCTATAGGATGGCTGTTTGGTCGCTATAATCCAGGGTATCGGCTTTTCTTCCTGCCGGCTTTGCTCATCCTGGGCGCCGGTGCGTTTGTCCTGATCGACATGGAGGGTGGCGCGGTTATCGACCATTTCATGCGCGACCGGTACGCATTTACGGGCCGTGTGGAGATATGGATTCCGCTGATCGAATTCGCGTCGGACAATCCCTTTACCGGTTCGGGATATGGCTCATTCTGGAATATCGGGGATGAACGCGAGCCGATAAAAGGCTATGCCAAGGGCTGGGTGACCGGCCAGGCAAGCGGCCATAACGGCTTTCTCGATGTTCTGGTGCAGGTTGGTCTGCCGGGGCTTTTCCTGGTGCTCCTCGCTTATCTGATAATGCCACTGTGGTGCTTGATCACCAGCCAGACTATCGCGCGCCCCACGGCGAGTCTGCTGATGGCGCTGATCTTCTTCTGCATTGGCCATAATGCAACCGAATCGAGCTTGCTCGATCGCGATGTCACCGTGCATGTGTTCCTTCTTTTTACGATAGCCCTGGTCCATCTGACGACTAAACCTCGACCTCGACAGTCGGGCGTAAGTGGATATCCCGCCCTTGGTTGATAGACCCAAGACCGGCGGCATGATGCCGCAGCTACTGCGCTATCTGCAGGCTGGCGTCGGGCCGATCGCGTCGGCTGGCGCGCAATTTCTGTTATCGCTCACGCTGCTGCGCATGCTGTCCCCGACGGAATTTGGCAGCTTTGCGTTTCTTCTCGTTGCCTCGCAATTTAGTTGGGGGCTCTGGAGCGCCCTGTTCTGCGCGCCCTTGCCGGTGCTTCTTTCCGAACAAGGGAAGGACGGTATGGAACAGATAGAGCGCTGCATGCTCTCCACAAACCTGGTGGCGGCCATCGGCGCACTGGCGCTTTTTTTCGGCCTTGGGCTGATGCTGAACGTGCCGCCGTTCGCCGCTGCAATCTTCGCGCTTTACAGCGGGGTCGCCCTGCTGCGGTGGCTGGCGCGCGCCCACGCTTACGCGCTTGGTAGCCCATTGCGCACGATGATGTCGGACATCGCCTATAGTGCTACGCTCGTGGCCGGGATCGGCATGATGGTCATGACGGACGGGAAATCGCTCGAATTGGCTTATACAGCCCTGTTGGCAAGCGCCATCATCGGCATGCTGCCCTTCGGCAAACGCTATCTCGCCCTGCAATTTATCCGGTTCGATCCGCGTTTGATCATGGGCTATCGCGACATATGGCGGCGGCATTCGGGCTGGTCGCTGATGGGCGTCATCACCACGGAGGCTACGGCCAACGCGCATGTCTATCTGGTCACCACATTATGGGGGCCTGCCGCCTTTGCGCCGATCGCCGCGAGCGCCTTGCTGATCCGTCCGATCGGCGTCGCCCAGAAGGCACTCAACGAATTTGAGCGCGCGCAGATGGCACGGCAGATAGGGGCGGGCCGGATCGAAGACGCCATTGCGTCAGTGCGCACCTTTCGGCTCGTGCTGGTCCTGGCATGGATCGTGACCGCTCTCGCCATTGCGGCTCTTCTGTTCAAGGCACCACGACTGTTGTTCCCGCCGCACTATGATCTGCCATTCATGATTGCCGCAGGGGCGCTATGGCTCGCG